>Ga0075124_10000444_pt1 | contig 19486 bp, 13 predicted proteins | sample AntAceMetag02UKS_FD_69809 | JGI IMG/M metagenome (GOLD analysis project Ga0075124, IMG submission 69809) | Saline lake microbial communities from Ace Lake, Antarctica - Antarctic Ace Lake Metagenome 02UKS | ecosystem: Environmental > Aquatic > Non-marine Saline and Alkaline > Saline | place... | reverse complement strand
CATCTGGCCGTGGGGAAAACCAACCACCGCGATCGGGATCACATCCGATCCCTCCAGGAGTTTAGCCACATACTCCACATTGCTGGAGTGGACGCAGACCGAACGAAAATGATACTCTTTAGCCTCCTCAACCAGACGGTCGAAGTCTTCTTTGGTCGCTTCCGGGTCCAGGAGCGTGTGATCAATAATTGAAGCTAATTCCTTATCATAGTTGAGTTCTGGCATTTTGTTCTCCTTTTTTGTTGATCGGACGGATCGGTCGGATCCGACTGATTATTTTCCTTTTCGCCTCACTTCCTTTTAATCGCAGACTGATTCTCGATAATGATTACTATACCATAATCGGGGATAATATCGTGGAGGATATAACCCTGATAAATAATCTACAACTAAAATAGCCGCCCGAACCAGAAAAAAAACGGGCCCGTCCGTTATCCGGACGGGCCCGTCTCCACTTTAATTGCTGTTTGTACTTTTCCCGACTATTTTCCGGGGCTCTTCAGCCAGACCACGAAGATCAGGTTCAGAGCGATGGCTACCACTACCGCCGATACAATCGGATTCTGAATGAAAAAACTAAAGAATAACGGCAGTGATTTCGCTATCTGGGGAGGCAGGAAGGAAAAGGAGATTCCCACGATAGTCGAAATACTGACGATGAGTTTGTTGGTCTCCGTCATCTCCATTGACCTGATAATCTGAATCCCCACCATCAGCAACATCCCCAGGATAATAAACATGGCCCCGCCATAAACCGCGTAGGGAATTACCGCGAAGAAGACTCCGACCTTAAAGATCACACCTATCAGGATCATTATAATCCCCCCGGCGATCATCATACTTTTCGCGCCTACCCGGGTCAGAGAGAGAACCCCCAGATTCTGTCCGGACGAGGTGCAGGGGATATTACCAAAACAGGTGGTGACGAGAGATGTGGCGGTTTCAACAAAGAGACCGCGGTTGGTTCTTTCGGTAGTCAACTTCTCTCCTCCCAATCCGGCGGTGCCCTGATAGCACCCTACCGTATCCAGGACATTGGTCAATTCCGCCACAAAAAGAATCAGCAGAACCGGAATAAAATTCCAGCCGATCTTAACCGGATAGCCCATATTGCCGGCAAATAATTTTCCGAATGTTTTCGGCGCGACAAACCAGGGGGCGGAGGCGACCTGGGCAAAATCAATCTTGCCGATCAGCGCGGCCACGATTATGGCGATAAATAACCCCCAGAGAACACAGGCATAACGGGTAATCCCTTTCGGGACAAAGAAAGAGATGATGACCGGAGTCAGCATCGCGATCAGGGCCAGAATAATATTGGAAGCCGAGACTATGACTCCTCCATTGACATAATCGGGGGGAAAGATCAGATCGATGCTGGCCACCTTTATCAGGCTGGTGGCAATCACAATAAATAACGGCCCGATCACCACCGGGATGGCGATATAAGGAAGGAGCCGACCCAGCAGTCCTTTTTTAAAGGGAATAACCAGCAGGATGGTGATGGCACTGACGATAACCAGCCCCCACCACACCATGACCGGTCCGACCGCGAATACCGATGGTATTATCACCGCGATAAAGATGATAGCCTGAGCCTGCGCCACCGGAAGTTTCAGGAATTTACACTGGATCGCCGTCTCCAGCCCGGCGCCGACCAGCATTATCATCATCAGGTAAGCGGTGATGGTGACATCCCACTTAAAGACACTGGCAAAGATAATCGGCGTGATTATCGGTGTCAGGATCAAGACAAATACGTGCTGAAATCCGTAGAGAATATTCTCCCCGAATGACAGCTTGTCATCGATCCCGATTGCCAGGGCGGCCCCACTATTAATGCCTTGCTCTTCAGCCATAACAAACCTCCTTGCTTGGTTCTGTCAATTGCCTTTTCCCAATCTATGTATAATCGTTCCGTATCTTACCCTGATCTACCTTCCCGCCGGGCAGACGAAACGAGAACAATATAGTTCCGGGATAACCGGAACAGAAGATACTTCTTGATAAGTTCAATCATAATATATCTGGGTGATCGCGTCAACCGGACAGACACTGAGACAGAGCCCGCAGCCGGTACAACGGTCCGGATCGATCCGCGCGGCGCCGTCCACCCGGATCGCCCCGAAAGCGCAGACCTCCTCGCACCGGCCGCAAGAGGTACAGCGCTCCTCATTTATGGAGGGAACCACCTTTTCGATAACGGCCTGCTGACCTTTTTCCTTACGCTCTTCGATCTTCTTCAGAGTTAAACCTCGCACCTCCTCTGGGGTGGAGACATTCAGTTCATCCAGAAGTTTTTCCAGATCATTAATAATTTCCGTATATCGATCCGGCCCTTTCAAATGCCCGGCCGTACAGACCCCGACCAGGGTCGCGCCAGCCATCAGATACTCAATAACATCCGAGGCGGTGGTCACCCCACCGACTCCAATAATCGGGAGATCGACCGATAGAGCGATATCAAGTACCATCCGGAGAGTGATCGGCATAATGGCGGGCCCGGTCAGTCCTCCGATACCCCGGGGCCCACCCAGAGCGGGCTGACCGGTTCTGATGTCGATCTTCAGAGCCGGACCGAGGGCGTCGGAACAGGCGATACCGTCCGCGCCGGACTCCTTTACTCCCCGAGCCCATTCCGGAGTAATGTGCGAGAAGATCCCGGAGAGCTTGACCACCACCGGACAGGATACCGCTTCTTTTATCAACTGGACGGATTTCATCATCGGAGCCAGGTCGGTAAGTTCCGGCTCCGGATAGTTCATCCCCGGAAACATCGCGTTCAGAATCTCCCCCATATGAGGGCAATGCGTGGGAAGCATGATCATCTGAGCCCCGGCCGCTTCAGCCTGGGCGGCCAGTTCCGCGCCCTGCTCGGGGAAGAACCCGGCCAGGTTGGCGATTACCAGGGCCTCTCCCTCCCGGGCCTCCTTGATCCCTTCGGTAAACCAGTACTCCGTGGTCTTGTCGGAACCAAAGACCGAGTTGATCATCCCGCCGGGAACGGTGGTAAAACAAGGGAGAACATCGCTGGCCGGCTGGGCCACGATGGTTTTGGTACAGATCGCCGAGACCCCGGAACGGGAAATTTCTTTAATCGTCTTTCCATCTCGACCATGGATCCCGGCCGGGATGATCAGAGGATTTTTGAAGGTCAGACCGCAAAATGACGTGGTGAGATCGACGCTCATTGTAACCTCCATAAGAATAGTTAGTTCTATCTTTTGCTGTGCAGGTAAATAATCTTCATTCTTACTTTGTTCTATGCAGAAATACCAATAAATCCCAAATTCCAAGCACCAAATAACAAATAAATATCAAATCGCAATGACCAAAATTCCAAACAACTCACCACAACGGAGAAAAATACTCTCAGCCCTATTGCCAGGCCTATGCTATTAAGTGGCGCCGTCTCAAGCCCATGCCCCGCCAGGCGAGTTTGTAATTTTGAATTTGTAATTTGGAACTTATTTGATATTTGGGATTTGTTATTTGGAATTTAATAATACCTATACTTCTATCCCGTTCTTTCTCCAGAGAATCCGGGCCTGTTCCAGGCAGGCCGCCGTTACTTCCGCTTCGTTCACGGTGGTCATCTTACCATCATCCAGGACAATCCGGCCATCAATAATTACGCTCTCCACGTCCCGGCCCAGGAAAGTCATGATGTAATATGAGATAACCGAGGAGGGTATAACCGGTGACGGGGAATCGGGTTGGATGATCAGGATGTCGGCTTTCTTTCCCACTGCCAGACTCCCGATTCGATCTCCCCACCCCATGGCCCGGGCAGCATTGCCCAGGACAAAATCCATGACCTGAAAGGGCGGGATCAGCATCGGATTGGCGTTGTGGGCCTTGTGAATGAGATAGGCATACCTGATATACTCGGAGGTATCGAGAGTGAAGAAGCAGTCATGGCCGATCGTCATATTGATCCCCTTCTCCAGCATCTCCGGGACCGGGGCGACACCATTACCCCCCAGAGAGTTGGTCATCGGGGTATGGGAGACATTTACCCCATTGCGCCGCAGGATTTCGATATCATCATCAGTTAGATCGATGCAGTGAGCGGCCACCACATCGGAACCGAGCAGGCCCGCTTCTTCCAGGACCTGAGGCGCTGATTTTCCGAACTTTTCCATCAGAAAGGCGCGGGGAATTTCGGCCACATGAATCTGGATCCCGCAGCCATATTTATCGGCGACCTCCCGGGCCTTCTTCAATGTCTCCAGGGAGTTAGTGTAGGCGGTATGGACTCCCAATCTTCCCTGGATACGGCCATCACCACCGGCCGGATAACGGGAGAGAAAATCAATATTTTCCTGAAAACCTTTCTCCGCCATCCCCGGATCGAGTCTATCCTGAATTGAGACCCCGGGAATCCGCTCGGTCACCTCGAATCCAACCTGAGCTCGGATCCCGACCTCCTCGATCGCCCGCCCGCCGGCGGCCAGAGCGCCGGGAAGGGCATTCGGTCCCTCGATCAGGTCACAGACCGTGGTGGTGCCGTTCTTGATCATCTTCATAGCCCCGTAACGGGTGGCGGCATAGATGCCTTCTTCGGTCTGGAGATCCTCCAGCCATTCCCAGCCCATCTTCTGGAGCATATCCCAGAAACTTTTAAGCTGGGTAAAATCAACCGGCTGGTTATGGCCCAGCAGATAGGCCATGTGGGTGTGAGTAATGACAAACCCGGGCATCACGATCTTTCCGGCCGCGTCGATGACCCGTCCTGCCTCACCATATTCCGCCTCAATCGGGGCAGTTTCTCCGATAGCGGCGATCTCGTTTCCTATCACCGCTACCGCGCCATTCTCGATGATCTCACCGGTCATGGCATCTTTTTCAAAGGTCACGACCAGGCCGTTCTTAATCAATATATCAGCCTTCATCTTTTACCTCCTCCTGCAGAGCCTTGAGAATATCCTGCCGGGTAATAGGCAGGCGGGTCAGGCGTATTCCGGTGGCGTCGGCTACGGCATTAGCAAAGGCGGAGGCCGCTCCGGCGACCGGCGGTTCCCCGATCCCCTTGACCCCGTAGGGACCGGTCGGATTATAGTCTTCCACCGAGATGGTCTCGGTGGGAATCCGGTCCTTGATGGTGGGGATGGCGTAATCGGCGAAGTTGGAGTTCATAATACGGCCATCCTTCATTTGGATCTTCTCCAGGTGGGCCATTCCGAAGCCGATTAACGACGCCCCCATAACCTGACCTTCTACCCCCAGGGGGTTTACCACTTTTCCCAGATCATGGGCGGCAACATGCCGGAGCACCTCGACCCGGCCGGTAAACCGATCGATTCTAATCCGCATCAGGTGACACCCGAAATTATAAGCGATATAAATATCCCCCTGGGTGGTCTCCTCATCATATTTGGCTTCCGGAGCTTTAGAGAAGGCCAGGTTCATCAGAGGGAATCCGGTCCAGTAGGCCGCGGTCGCCACTGAAGATAGCGGGATCCGGGCCGAATCGTCCACGGTCAGGACGGCAAAATTTTCCTTCAGGATTACCATCTCTTCCTCAGCCTTAAACATCAACGCGGCCATAGATATCAGCGACTTCTTCACAGCTTGAGCCGCCTTCCAGACCGCCATCCCGCCGACCGTGGTACTGCGGGAGGCAACGGTCGGGCCGGAGTCATGGACCGAGTCGGTGTCAACCGGACGAACTGTCACCTTATCCATGGTTACGCCCATTACCTCGGCGGCAATCTGAGCGAAGACGGTCCGGGATCCCTGGCCCAGTTCGGTCAGTCCGACGCCGACCAGAACACTTCCATCCTGCATAACTTGAACCGAACCACCCACCACATCTATCCCTTCGGCTCCGTTGGAGATACCCTGGATAACACCGGAGTAGCCGGTTCCGTAAAGGTAGCGATCCGAATCCGGTTCGGGTGGATTCGTCATCTCTTTCCGGCATTCATCGATCCGATCAATGCAGGTCTGCATTCCCACCGACTTTTCGAAGATCTGACCGGTTCCGGTAGCATCGCCGGGCTTCAGGCCATTTTTCCGCCGCAATTTTAGAGGATCCATATTCAGGGCCAGGGCCAGTTCGTCAATCTGCGCCTCCGAGCCATAGACCGCCTGGGGGACGCCGAAGCCCCGGAAGGCGCCGGAATAGGTTTTATTGGTATAAACCGCGGTGGATGTTCCCCGAACATTGGGCACATTATATGGTCCGGTAGCATGAATCAGTGTCTTCATCACCACAAAGGGGCTCTCCGAAGCGTAGGCTCCTCCATCAAGCAGAATCTTAAACTCCCGGGCTACGATTGTCCCATCCTTCTTCGCCCCCGTCCGGTAATAGATCCGGGAAGGGTGGCGAAGATTGGAACCAATGATCGACTCTCTCCGATCGTGGGCAATCCGCACCGGACGGCCGGTCCGGACCGCGGCGATCGCGGCCAGGGCGCCGATCTCGGCGGCCACATCATCCTTACCGCCAAAGGAACCTCCGGTAAAGGCCTGAACCACTTTGACCCGGGAGAACGGGAAATTAAGGTTAGCGGCAATATGGCCCCGGAGATGATAGGGAGACTGGCAGGAGGCATAGACCGTCACCCGCCCGTTGCTTTCAGGGACCGCGCAGACCGATTCCGGTTCCATATAAGCGTGTTCCTGATATGAGGTCCAGTAGGTATTCTCCACGATGACATCCGCTTCCTGAAATCCTTTCTCAATATCACCCTTGATCAGGTTCTTGGAGACGACAATATTACCCCCGGGATGAATATTCCGGGCGCCTTCCACCATGGCCTCATCAACATCCAGAATGGGCTCTATCTCATCAAGATCGATTTCTATCGCCCGGGCTCCCACCCGGGCCGCGGTTCTGGATTCCGCCACTACCAGGCAAATTGATTCCCCCTCATAGCGGATATCCGCAGTAGCCAGGAGCGGCTGGTCAAAAGGCGGGAGAATTCCCATAATATTCGGTCCCGGGATATCTTCTCCCCTGAGTACATCAACCACACCGGGGATCTTGAGAGCTGGAGCAGTATCCACGGATTTAATATATCCTGCCGGGATTGCCGCCCGGCGGGCATAGCCATGCAGAAGCCCCGGGAACTGGAGGTCGCCGGCAAACTTTGCCTTCCCGGTGACCAGTTCAACTCCGTCCACCTTCCGAACCGGTTTTCCTACTATGGTTAGTTGCTTTGTTTTCATCTGAGTCTGGATAGCGGAGAAAAAGAACAAGTCAAACCACGAAGGACACGAAGATCACGAAGAATTCTAAAGATTAAGCTCAATTTTATTTGTTTCTCAAACATTCTTCGTGTCCTTCGTAATCTTCGTGGTGAATTAATCAGTTCTTCTAAACACTCCGCTTTAAGTTTTCTTATCAAGACTCTTATCCCGCAACACCTCCGCGGCTTCTTTGACGGCTTTGATTATCATCCCATAACCGGTGCAGCGGCATATATTCCCGGCCAGGGCCTCGGCTATCTCATCCTCAGTCGGGTCGGGATTGCTCTCCAGCAGGGCCCGGGCACTCATAATCATTCCCGGGGTGCAGTACCCGCACTGAACCGCCCCCTGATCAAGAAAGGACTCCTGGATGGGGTGGAGGCCGCCTGACCCATCAGAGACCCCTTCGATAGTCATAACCTCACACCCCTGCAATTTGGCCGCCGGGAGAAGGCAGGCATTGACCGGACTGCCATCGAGCAGGATGGTGCAGGCCCCGCATTCACCGCGGCCGCAGCCTTCCTTGGTGCCGGTCATACTGAGCTGATCCCTGATCAGATCCAGTGCTCTGGTCTCGGGCTGTGCCTCTATACTTATATCCCTGCCGTTACAATTAAATTCAATCAACATCCGGTCTTCTCCACCTATTTTGCCCCTATTGATATTTGTTTTCCCCCAACCTCGGCCCCTTTTATTAGCACCTGATTTACCTGATTGTTGCCCCCTGCCTTTTTTTGATCAGCACCTAATTCCACAAATTTTCATTTTGCTGTGCTAAATACACTTTATGAATAATATGTTTTAAATCAGGTTAATCAGAGAAATCAGGTGCTAAATTTTTATCAGGTTAATCAGGTGCTAAATTATCATTCTGCTCCAGTGCCTCAGCCCAGGCTTCTTTCAGGGCCTCCGTCAGGAGCGGAGTTATTACCGACCGGCGGTAATCATCCGTGGCCCGCACATCGGAGATGGGACTGATTTTCGCGGCTGCTAACCGGGTGGCATCAGCTATTATTTCTGAAGTCATCCCGGAACCTTTGATGGTTGCCGCGGCCTTGACGAGTCGGATAGGAACCGGCCCCACGGATCCGGCAGCCGCCCGAATCTCCCCGACCTTCCGGTCGGCCCGGGCCTGCACCCAGACCGCCACATTAACCTGGGATATAATCTGGCCGTTACGCTGACCGATCTTGCGGAAAGATGATCCTCCGGAAAGAGATTCGCGGGGGATCTTTATTCCGGCCAGAAGTTCACCCCGTTTCAGGATTGTCTTTTTCGGTCCGGTAAAAAATTCTTCCGCCGCGACTTCTCTCCGTCCGGAGGGCGAGACCAAAACCAGGACCGCTCCCAGCACGATCAATGGAGTGAGAGTATCTCCGCAGGGAGACGCATTACAGATATTCCCCCCCACCGTGGCCAGATTCCGAATCTGGAGGGATCCGACCGAGGCCAATCCCTGAACCAGAACCAAAGGCAGCCGGGAATCGGTCGCCAGTTCGGCTAACGTAGTGGCCGGTCCGATTTCAATTCCTTCCTCCGTCTCCTTTATCCCCCGCAACTCCGGGATCCGGGAGATATCGATCAGGGAATCCGGGGGAACGGCCTGATCCGCCATAATAACCATCAGATCCGTCCCCCCCGCGATGAACTGACCATTCGGCGCCTCAGCTCGAGCCTCTACCGCATCTTCGATGGTGCTGGGAAATAAATAGTCCATAATTATGCTCAATCCGAAAATATTTCGAGTAAGTTCCTGCTTCGTAATTTCAATAACTGCTCAAAACCAAAACAAATTAATGCCCCGCTCCGTTAGCGAAGCGATTTTATTAACTTTAGGCACTTCAAACTTTAGGCACTTAAGAATATGACCCGCAAAGAAGTGAGGGCCATCTTCTTACCGGTATCCTCCCAGCAGGAGGGCCAGGATTGCCTTCTCGGTATGGAGACGATTCTCCGCTTCATCAAAGATGATCGAGGCGGAAGAGTTAAGAACCTCATCGGTCACCTCGGTATTCCGGGAGATCGGCATGCAGTGCATCACTTTGACATCTTTCTTCGCCATATCCACCACCTTCTTGTCCACGCACCATTCATCTTTAAGTTCATCTTTCATCTTCTGAAATTCTGGATCCCCGGCAAAGTGGGTCTCCAATCCCCTGGCGAATACTTCCGGAGAGACCCAGGAATAAACATTGATAAAATCAGCATCTTTGACCGCTTCTTCATAAGAACGGACGATATTGATACTCCCGCCGGATAGCTCGGCGGCTTTATCGGCCATGGCCTTGATCTTGAGATCGGGGTCAAATCCCTCCGGACAGGCGATGGAGAAGTCAAAACCAAGTTTCCCCGCCATTAGCATGGTAGAGTTGGTCAGTCCAGCCGGCGGGTTGGCGGTCCGGTAGCCCCAGCACATGGCTACCTTGACATTCCGGATCGACCCCTTCTTCTCAATCATGGTCATCGCATCTGCAAAAGCCTGGCACGGATGCTCAACCGGACAGGAGGCGTTGATGACCGGAATATCGGAATACTCTGCCGCGGAATCTACCCGTTCCCGACGGATGGCTCGATAAGCAATCCCATCGAGATAACAGGAGAGGGTCTTGATGGTATCATGCCAGTCTTCCTCCGCCGCCTCCCCGACCCAGAGGCGATTCTGATCCAGCCAGAGCATATGCCCGCCGAGCTGGGTCATCGCGGTTTCAAATGAGATACTGGTCCGGGTAGACGGGGTCTCAAAGACTCCCCCCAGACTCTTCCCCTCCAGGAGCCGATGAGGCTGCCCCATTTTGAGTTCCCGTTTGAGCTGCGCGGCGACTTCCAGAATCATCTCGATCTCATCCCGATTGACATCAGTTATCCCGGTTAGATTTCTTCCTTTCAGATCCGACATCTTACTTCCCTCCTTACGAATTAATTCACCACGAAGATCACGAAGGACACGAAGATCAGTTGAGAAACAAACAGAATATAGCTCAATTTATAGAAATCTTCGTGTCCTTCGTGGTTTCAATCAGTTTTTGTTCACAATAGATATCGGGAAAATTCCGATACAATATATTCAATGTCAGACTCTCCCTTCCGCCAGATAGCGTTTCAGTTCCTCGACGGTCCAGGATGGGTCGAAGCCCATTGTCTCTACCGTCCTTCCAATACTCCGAAAATCACGATCCAGCAGGCCCTCAGCCAGGGTAGTAATCGCATCGGAGACCGGGGTCGGGACACCGAGCATCTTCCCGAGAGAAGAAAATGTCACCAGGCCGTAAGGAATATCTTCGGTCAGGTGACGGACATCCAGCGAGAAAGGCCCTTCACAGACTTCCAGAAACGGAGTGTGGATAGCCTCGTAGATAGGCAGGACATAATCCGCCCCGTCCCGATTCCACTTCACCATCAGGATCTCTTCTTCCAGTGTGTTTTGCTTCAATCCCAGTTTTTCTCCGATCGCCATACGCTCCCGGTCCAGCAGCTCGATCAGATTAACAACCGCCGGGGTGTTCTCTTTAGGCCCGAAGAGGCAAAAATCCTTTTCTCCCAGTTCGATCCGGGCCGCGTTACAGATCATAGGCGGGCAGTGAGTGATCGCGTTATAATCGACCAGGATTGAATCGATCGCGTTCTGACCTTTCCGGAGTGTATATCCGTGTTCCCCGGGGAATACCTGTTCAGCAACCCCGATCACATAATCAATATCCTTCCCGGGGAAGGTAGCGATGATCAGGTTCTGGGTCCTGTTCTCCAGGCGAACCTGGTTATCCCCTAATTTAGATACTCCGTAGGGGAGCGTATTACAGTCAGCCAGGTATATCTTCTTGTCGATTCCCATCTCCTTAAGAACCTTGCCCCAGGTCAGAGACGCTCCGCCCTTTCCCAGATAGATTACAACCTGACCTTCTTCCAGATGGGGCGCGATCAGGCGGGCGTACTCTTCACAGACAAAGTAGGGAACCGGGTTGAGAATAACCTGGGCTCCTTTCACTGCTTCAGCAATATCGCTGGTGGCACAGTCGATCTCAACAAATTCCGTTGGCTGGGATTCTATATCCAGAACTTCAATCCCGCCTTTTTCCCTGATTCCGGCTACTTTTTCATCGCTACGGGAAAAGAGCGCTGATTCAAAACCCAGTTTGGCCATGTCGACCGCCGCCATCCTACCGCCGCTTCCGGCGCCTACTACAGCAACTTTTTTAATCTCCATTTTGTTTTCCTTCCTTTAGGGCTTGACCATCACTTCCCTCGGACATCGTTCTTAAGTACCTATAAGTGAGCTACAATTTAAAATGTAAAAATGTATTTTTCAGATTCATCCGACATCAACGGATTAATTCACCACGAAAAAGACGAAGATTTATTGAGAAACAAATTTTTTGCTTCATTTTTAGCAATCTTCGTGATCTTCGTCGCCTTAGTGGCTGTAATTAGTTATTTGCAGGTTGACATCGGATAAATTCCGAAGCAATAAATTCAATATTAGATTTTCCCTTCCGCCAGATATCGTTTCAGTTCATCCACCGACCAGGATGGGTCAAATCCCATGGTCTCTACCGTTCTTCCAATGCTGCGGAAATCACGATTCAGCAGACCTTCGGCCAAAGTAATAATCGCGTCGGAAACCGGAGTCGGCACACCGACCATCTTTCCGAGAGAAGAAAAGGTCACCAGGCCATAAGGAATATCCTCGGTCAGGTGGCGGACATCGAGCGAGAAGGGACCTTCACAGACTTCCAGGAAGGGCGTGTGTATGGCCTCATAGATCGGCAGGATATAATCCGCCCCGTCCCGGTTCCACTTCGCCATCAGCATCTCCTCTTCCAGGGTGTATTGCTTCAGTCCCAGTTTCTCTCCGATCGCCATGCGCTCACGGTCCAGAAGCTCGATCAAATGTACTACCGCCGGGGTATTCTCTTTCGGCCCAAAGAGGCAAAAATCCTTCTCTCCCAGTTCAATCCGGGCCGCGTTGCAGATCATGGGCGGAGTGTGGGTGATCGCGTTGTAATCGACCAGTATTGAATCGATCACATTCTGGCCTTTCCGGAATGTATATCCATGTTCCTTGGGGAAGATCTGTTCAGCAGCCTCGATCACATAATCAATATCCTTCCCGGGGAAGGTGGCAATAATCGGATTCTGGGATCTGTTTTCCAGGCGTACCTGGTTATCACCGAATTTAGAGGCCCCGTAGGGAAGCGTATTACAGTCGGCCAGGTATATCTTCTTGTCGATTCCCATCTCCTTTAGAACTTTGCTCCAGGTCAAGGATGCCCCGCCCTTACCAAGAGAGATCACTACCTGATCTTCTTCAAGATGGGGCGCGGAAAGGCGGGCATGCTTCTCGCAGACAAAGTACGGGACCAGATTAAGGATAACCTGAGCGCCTCTAACCGCCTCGGCGATATTGCTGGTAGCGCAAGCAACCGGTCCAAAAAAATCCATCGGTTGAGAGTCGATATCCAGAACCTCAACCCCCCCCTTCTCTCTGATTCCGGCAACTTCTTCGTCTTTATACGAATAGAGTGCTACCTCATACCCCATCATCCCCATATCGGCCGCAGACATTCTTCCCCCATTGCCTGCGCCCAAAACTGCAATTTTCTTAATTTCCATTATGGCCTCTCATTTTAAAAACCGAGCCTATATTTTGTTCTGTTAGTCTTATGAAATATTTAAAGCAGTAAAAATAAGCAAAGTTACAAAGCTAAGAATTTTACCCCCTCCATGAAAAAGAAACTTCTAATTTTATTTTCCCCCAGATAAAATATAATTTCGCAATTCCTCGGTTGCTCCCGGATTGACTATCAGGTCCTTCCCCTCCAGGACCACACCATAATCATCGTGGGCTCTCTGAAGGGAGATAATCTCATTGCGAGCATCCTCCCGGACCAATTCAGGGTCCCGGGTCAGGGGATCACCCCAGCCTCCTCCCCCGGATGGATAGGTTGAATAAGTGTCTCCCTTCTTCAGGCGGACTGCTTCCTTAGCCTTCAGTTCCCGTTCTTCGGGGGTTCCTTCATTGATATATGCAATATTGTGACTACCAGGTTTTCCTCCATAGAGACCGTAGGGAGGAATCTTCTTCCCATCGCCGAACATGACCAGGGTGGGATTATCGTCATATAACTTGATCTTATACTTCGCGCCGCATCCGCCCCGGAACTCACCGGCCCCTCCGGAGTCAGTGGTAAATTCGTTAAACTCGGTAATATGTGGATAATCGGCCTCATTGGTCTCGATATTGGGGGCGATCAGCCCGCCCAGATCGATCCCATCTCCGATGTAATGGCGGCCATCCAGTCCCTTGATCCCACCCGCGCCGCCGAAACCATTGAAGCCGAACATAACGTAAAAATTGTCATTGCGCGGATCGACCCCGGTGATGGTGGGACCGTTCCAGCGGTTCCAGCCGGCCGGAACCCGATCGGGGAGGACCAGAGATAGCGCTTTCCAGCAAGCTTCCAGGATGGCGCAGGCCGTATCCAGGGTGCAGGAGGCAACCGGAGCCGGAAACCGGGGGTTGACCACCGTCCCTTCCGGAACCGTAATCTTGATGGGGCGATATACCCCCTGATTATGAGGAATATCCGGGGTGGTAACCGTGGTCAGAAAGGCGACATAGACACAGGTGGCGGTATTAGCCAGCGGGGAGTTGACAAATCCGGTTACCTGATCATCCGAGCCGGTAAAATCCACCAGGGCCTCATCCCCCTGGATGGTGATGGTTACCTTGATCCTGATCGGGTCATCACTGAAGCCATCCGAATCCAGAAATGTCTCTCCCTCATAAACCCCATCCTGCAGTTGCGTGATCTCTTTTCTCATCCGACGCTCGGCATAGAGATGGATATCCTCCACGGTCTGACGGGTCTTCTCCACTCCATACTTATCCAATAGTTCTATAATCCTTTTCTCGGCCACCCGGCAGGACGCAACCTGAGCCTTCATATCCACCCAGAGGGCGTCCGGCATCCGGGTATTGATCCGGATCATCTCGACCACATCCCGGATGGGCTCTTCGTTCCGGTAGATTCGCAGGGCCGGGATCCGGATCCCTTCGTGAAAAAGTTCGGTAGCCTCCGGGCAGTAAGAACCCGGTTCCATCCCGCCCACATCCCCGTGGTGGGCCCGGTTAATGGCAACAAATTGCAGCTGATTATCATAAAATACCGGCTTCATTATGGTGATATCGGGGAGATGAGTCCCCCCCAGATAGGGATCATTCAAAACAAAAATATCCCCGGGATTGATATCATCGCCGAAGTAACGGCTTACCGCTTTTACCGCCTCCATCGAGGAGGCTGTGTGAGACGGCACCCCGTCGATCTGGGCCACAATCCGGTTGTCCCAATCACAGATGGCACAGGAAAAATCATGGACTTCAGCAAAGATGGGCGATATCGAGGTGTTGATCATGGTGATCCCCATCTCCTGATTGATGGTAAGGAGGCGGTTATAGATCACTGCCAGGGTGATCGGATCCCGGGCTCCTTCAAACTCTTTTTTTCGACCTTCTCCCGCTTTCACTTTTTTACCTCCATAATGATGTTCCCGAACCCATCGATCCGGCCATTCCAGTTGGGATGAACAATAACCGTGGTGATCCGCTCTTCGATAACCGCCGGACCGGAGATCAAACAACCCGGTTGAAGCTGATTTCGGTCATAAACCGGAGTATCGACAAAACCGGACGCTTCTTCGAAATATAGCGGCCGGGTAGCTTTAATGGCGCTGGCAGGATCCATCGATTTCTCCGGTCGTTCCTGAAGCTGAGCTTTTTCCACCGCCCCTATCGCGGTCACCCGGAGATTCATTATCTCCAGCGGTGTCTCCGGCGTGGAGTAGGTATAAAGCCGATCGTGAGCCGCATGAAATATCCGGGCGATCTCATCCAGATCTTCATCTGTGATCACGCATCCCGAGGGAATTTCAATCGTCACCTCATGGTGCTGGCCGACATATCGCACATCCAGATGGCGGACCAGGGTGGTCTTCCCTTCTTCGACCCCTTCCTGGAGAAGTTCCGCCAGGGCCCTCTTCTCCACCTGGGTGATGACCAGGTTGAAGTTTTCCAGATCAATCCCCGGAATAAACGCGTTATAGGTCTGAACCGTATCAAGCCGGATGTCCGACTCCAGCATCCCTAGGGCACAGAAGACCGAGGCGGCCTCCGGCACGATTACCCGCCGGGAACCGATCTCCTCGGCGATCTTGCAGGCGTGGATCGAACAGGCGCCCCCGGCACTGATCAGAGCATACTCCCTCGGATCGTGTCCGCGCTGCACCGAAACTACCTTGGCGGCGTCAGCCATATTCTGGTTGATGACCCGGAAGATCCCGGCCGCCGCCTCGGGAACCTCCATCTTCAGCGGCCCGGCGATCTCCTTCTCCATCATTTCCCGGGCCAGGTCGTAATCAACCTTCATCTCCCCTCCGAGAAAATAATCCTTATTCAGATACCCCAGCAATAAATTGGCATCGGTGACAGTGAGCTTCTTCCCTCCCAGACCGTAGCAGACCGGACCGGGATCCGCCCCGGCCGAGGCCGGGCCGACCCGGAGCATACCGCCCCGATCGATCCAGGCGATCGACCCTCCCCCCGCACCGACCGTATTGATATCGATCATCGGTTTGGCGATCCGGTACCCGGCTATCTCTCCCTCGGTACTGAGCGTAACCTCCCCGTTATTGATCAGGGTCACATCAAAAGAGGTACCCCCCATATCCATAAGGATTAGATTCGGCTCGCCCAGCAGGCCCGCGAAGAAAACCGCCCCCACCGCCCCCGCGGCCGGCCCGGAAAGAAGCGTAGCCGAAGCATGGCGGATCGCGGTCTCCACGGTCATTACTCCTCCATTGGAAGCGGTTACATAGAAAGCCCGGGTAAGACCATCATCCTTCAGACGGGTCTTGAGATTGGAGAGATATACAGTCAGCTTGGGACCGACATAGGCGTTGGCCACCGTGGTGGACATCCTTTCATATTCGCGAATCTGGGGAATTACCTCGGAAGAGATGGAGATAAAGGCCTCGGGAAGATACTCCTGAATAATTTCGCGGATCCTCCGCTCGTGACTATCGTTAAGAAAAGAAAAGAGGGTGCAGATAGATACCGCTTCGATTCCTGCCCGCCGAAAGATCTCTCCCTCCCGACGCACCCCTTCTTCATCGAGTGGTTCAATTATCTCCCCCCGGTAGTCAATCCGTTCCGCTACTCCCCTCCGCAGTCGTCTTGGGACCAGGGGCGGTGCCGGAGTCTGCCGGAGATCCCAGATATTGGTCTTATGAGCCCGCCGCATCTCCAGGGTATCCCGAAATCCCTGGGTCAAAATCAGGCCGGTTTTCGCCCCGGTCCCGGTCAGCAGCGTGTTGGTTGCTACCGTGGTGCCGTGCGTAAAGGCTGCCAGTTCACCCAGAAATTCCTCCAGGCTTTCATTAAAATATGCGGCGGCATTTTTAATTACATTGTAGAGTCCAACCGATGGGTCCCGGGGGGTGGAAAGTTCCTTGAAGGTATGTACTTTCCCATCTTCCGTAATGACCACGCAGTCTGTAAAGGTTCCTCCGGTATCAACCCCGATTCTGAATTTCACATTAACCTCCGGTTATAGCGTACTTCTAAGTAAAGTATAATTTAATATGCCGGGTCGCCGGTAATCGTGGGAACAGAGCACCGGCTTCTGCTCGATATCGTAGCCGACCTTATCCAGGTGGAGAACCGGGTCGCCCGGCTCTATCTCCATAATCCCAGCAAGTTTTTTATCCGCGCTGATCGGATCTATAGTCGTAATGTCATGGACGATCAATCGATAACAACGCTGAGAAAAAAATTCAAAGATAGGAGCTTTAAACTCTTCTTCATCATAGTCTTTCTCCAGAATGATATTTTTACTGAAGTAATCGATACAGTAGATGGCAGGAATGCCGTCAGCCAGAATCAGACGCTCGATGGCGTATATATCATCTCCCACTTCCAGCCTGAGCTTATCACTAATCTCCCGATCCGCTTTCTGGTGATGGATATGAACAAACGCGGTCCGAGGGGTATATCCACCTTCCGTGATCAGGTCTAAAAATTCTGGCTCCAGGTCGAACCGGGTCTGGAGGTTTAATACATGGTAATTGATAATGGTTCCGATCCCGCGCCGGCGAAGGATAAATCCTTTCTGCTCGAAAGAAGCCAGGACATCCCGGATCACGGTGCGGCTGACCCCAAGATTCTCCGCCAATTTATCCTCGGATGGAAGCCGGCCGGAATGCCCAAAGGCTCCGTCCTTCATCATCTTCAAGAGGACATTCTTAACCTTTACCGAAAGAAGCTGGTTATCAATTTTAGGGAAAGCAACTTTCATTATTCGTAATATGTATTACTTATTACTTTGGGGTCAATATAGATGATAAGAGAACCAATGTCAATATTTTTGTTGATACGGTCGGGGGGATGGTTATCTCTAAGCCCTGCTGCTGCTACCGATGCCCTCTCCGGCATCTTTCCAAACTAACCCAGGGCCAGGAAGACGGCTAATCCGATCATGACGGATCCCAATAATATCTTTAAAAGAAAAAGATGTTTCTGGGTTGTCCTGGCCATGGTATGCCAGGTTAATCCGAAGTAGGCATAGATCATTACTATCAATAGAGGTAAGACAAAGAGAAAATTATAGAAGAGCAGATACAGCCACCCGGTAAGCTGTAATCCGGTACTCCGGGTCATCAGGATAATGGTGGGGAGATAGACCTGGCCGGTACAGACCGCTTCAAAGAGAGTAACCAGAAATCCGGTTACGATAGCCCCGGTCACGATATGGCGCCCTCTCAAATGCCCGGAGATCATTCTGTGCATCCGAAGTTTTACCGATCGGGGCATCTGGAGGACAATATCCCCGCTCTCCCCGCTTTTTTTATAAGCCAGTGCGTCCCGGAAACATATGATCCCCACAATCCCGGCCGCCGCGACTGCCGACCAGCGGATTAATATAGCAATCCAGCGGTACGCTCCCAACCCGGTGATTACTTTAAACGCCCCCAGTCCCAGGAGGAGATAAGTAATATAGACGGTGACCGTAAAGGTCATTCCGATGATGATTATCTGGGATGGCTTGCGCTTTTGATGGGCAAGGAAAGAGACCAGAAAAATCATGGTGGCAATGGCGCAGGGATTAACCCCGTCCACCAACCCGGCAGCCAGGACACTTATAAAAGTAAAGTGATTGAAACGGTTCTTAAGATCATCCTCGTATTCATCCGGCAAATCACTAGCAGGGAGAGAAATAACTTCCCACCTGTCAGGATTGGCCAGGTATTCTCTGATCAGGGATTCTCCGGAGGCCATAATCTCATCCGCTCCGGCCAGGTATCCGCCGGGCAGAAAGAGTTCCTGGGGAGATGGCTCGCTGACCCCATAAAGCTTCTCCATCCCCACCATCAACTGAAATGATCCAGTATCTTCAATTTCATGGAGATGAAGAGAAATGCTCTCGGGGAACTCCACGGCCAGGGGTTTAAGGATCGTCTCCTTGATCTCCAGGCACTCACCACAGGTACGAGATCCGAAGAAGTGAATCTCCAGCCGGTCGGCCTGACCGATCACACTAAGGGGGAGAATGACGAGTAATAAAGAAACAGTCAGGCTTGATAATATTAATTTCCGCATCTATCTATAGCTTACTGGAAAAGCTTTTTTACCACGAAGTTCACGAAGTGGTTTATACTCAAATACCTTCGTGAACGGAGCGTGCCCCGCGATGAACGAAGTTCATTTTGCGGGGTGCCCTTAGTGGTGAATCACTTCGTTGTTTCAGGTATGATTTTCGGAATATTCTTGCTCTTTGGATTCTTTTTCACGTTATTGGCAGCTCCCTTCTTCCCCCGGCGCTGCCGTTTCCTGGGCTCCTGGGAGAGGAGTTTTCGGAACTCCTTTACCCGGTAACCAGAACGGGTTGCCAGGTCCATTATCGTCCCCGCCGCCCGGTAATAGACCAGACCTTTTACCCGGGGAGGAGACTCAACCGTGAATAAATCTTCGACGGCCGGAGGCTCATCGAGCGTACCGGCAGTCTCCGGAAGCGGTAGCTCCCAGTTATCCACCGAGCGGATTATGGTAGCAACACTGACCAGCCAGTAGAGGAGCTCCTCCAACCGCTCCCGGTTAAACCAGAGAGTACGGTTATCCCAGTTATAGAGAAGGAACCGTCGGACTTCACTGTCTTTAAAGATCGGCTCCAGCCGGTAGAGGTGATTCCGGGTCTTGACTTCTCTCATCCGATGGACATGCCGGAGGATTATGGAGACCAGA
>Ga0075124_10000436_pt1 | contig 19738 bp, 12 predicted proteins | sample AntAceMetag02UKS_FD_69809 | JGI IMG/M metagenome (GOLD analysis project Ga0075124, IMG submission 69809) | Saline lake microbial communities from Ace Lake, Antarctica - Antarctic Ace Lake Metagenome 02UKS | ecosystem: Environmental > Aquatic > Non-marine Saline and Alkaline > Saline | place... | reverse complement strand
TTTGTGTTCTTCCGCTAAAAAAGTTGCGTAAATATGTTAAATTTTACGAGGACAAGTTTTTGATATTTGCTCATCAGCAATGAAGTGTATTGTTTGTAATTCTTGAAAAAGCTTTTTTATAATGCATACACTCATATATAGGTTATTATATGGAGTAATATATGAAGTGTGCGATATCGTTTATTTTTTTCAGGCGTGGCCTGTTCAGGCGGGGCCTGTTCAGGCGTGGTCTGGTCGGACTGGGTTTTTTTATAATTGTTTTTTCGTTGCAAGGTGCTGGTGCGCGTCTTGCAGAATCGTTGCTGCAGGTACAGGATGCAGCTCGACTTCAGGAAATTGATAAAATTGATAAAAAAGGTTCGCTGGATCGTTTTGAGCAACAAGAAGAGCTTCTGGGTAGAGAAATTGAGACACACAAGCAAAGTGTTACGGTGTTAGAGAAAAAAAGAGATCAATTATCTTTTCATTTGAATGAAAAAGATGCTCATCTAAAAAAAATGGAGATTATTCTTTCTGATAGAGAGGCTCAGTTGGCAAAGATTGAGCAACAATTTGAACGTGAAGATAAAGAGTTGCAAAAGTCCAAACAATCCAATCGTATGAAAGATGCAATCATATTTTCATTTCAGCGAACGAAGCGTTGGGTTGACGAGCAAGTTTCAGAATTGCAAGAGCGCTTTGATGAACTGTGCGAAGATATTTTTGGATTGCAAAAAGAGAAAGAAAAACTTCATGAAGAACGAAATAATCAAGAAAAAAAAATAATTCAACTAAATAGTTCGTTTCAAAAAAAGGCAGCAGAAGCTAGTCGTTTGAGTCAAGCAACCGAGCGTTTATCGCGTGCAGCTGAAGAGCAAAAAGAAGAATATGCGAAAAAAAGTGAAAAAGCACACGAAGATGTAAAGGTTGCGTCTGCGGAACGCAACGTTTTAGAGAGCGAATATAATGACTTGGTTAAACGTGAAGAATTACATATGCAATGCAAGCAAGATGTACAATCTGTTCATGCAATGCATAATCAATGTCTAACTTCAAAAAAAGAAATTGAACATAATAAGTATCAGCTAGAAAATGAAAATATTGTTTTGCGTAAAAAGCTTGATAAAACTGAGAGCGACCTTGAAGTAGCACGAAAAAGCTTACAGGAATTGAGAAATCGACAATCAGCGGCGCTGTGAGACCCAGTTGAAGGAATGAAAAGTTGAGAATATTTTGTAAGTCTTGCATGTTTTTTTTGAGTATAGAAAAAAAGATTTTAAAGTATTGATGAAGATTTAAAACCGTGCTAGTGTCTGACTAGTGAGTAAACCTTTTTCGAAAAGGAGAATGTTTGATGAGCATGAAAAGACGGTATTTAATGATTGCATCGCTGGTTTCTATTTTGCCAGCACAAGCAGCAGATGTTTTTGGTAAAAGTTTCTTATCTATTCGGCCTGGCTTTGAGCTGAACCTTCCAGAACGATTAACAATGTTTAGAGATAAAATGGATTTGCGTGAGGAGGGGCGCAGGGCTGCTTTTGAGATAGTGCCATTTTATAGTAAGACTTCACGGCCAATTGATATTGCCAAATATTTCTTACCAAACGGAAAAGATTATATCACTGTAGGTGAAGATGCATCACAATCAGCAGTTAACAGATCGCGAGATATAAATGCATTCAATGTGGGTGTTTTAACGTACGATGTTCTTGGTCTATCGTCTTATCAGACGGCATTGAATGATGGCTATACACATTTAACATTTGAAAGCAAGGTAACCTTTTGTCCACAGCAAAAAATGAAGGGGCTTGGTTTAGCATTTCAACATCGCTTGCCAAATGATTTTTGGTTGGAAATTGCGGCACCAGTTATAAGTGTACAAAATCAGTTAGGTATAAAAGAAGAAGTATTAAATAGTGGCGGCGGTAATAGTAATCCAGATGTTCCAACAGGATACTTTGGTAGTTTCTTATCTGCACTAAGTAATTGTAATACAAAGTTAAAATATGGTCGCATGATTGCATCGGGCAATAGCTCTTTGATGAAAAAAACTAGACTTGCACATATTGAGTTGCGTGCCGGTCGTGACATGCTTTGTTCCGAGCAGTGTTTATTCGGTGGTTTTTTAGGTGCTGTTCTTCCAACTGGTAATAAGCCATGTGGGCATTATTTGTTTGAGCCTGTCGTTGGTTTAAATAAGCACTGGGCATTTCTAGTTGGTAGTTATGGTAAATATGAATTAATGCGTGATGATAAAGATCGCACCATTAGTACATTATATAATATTGTAACTCGTTACTATGTTCCAAATTTACAGTATCGTTCTATGGATTTACGTGGTAAACCATGGAGTCGTTATATGAATGTTTGGAAGAATGACAATAGTGGTGTAGCTGTAGATGTTGTAGACGCTGAAAGCTATTTTGATTACTTGATTAATTACAGTACTTTGTGTGTTAAAGTTAAACCTCACTTCAGTTTTGACTTTAATGTTGGCTTTAATTATATGCACGGTGGATTTGTTGGTGAGGTTGGTTATAACGTTTATGCTCGTAAGGCTGAAGAAATTTTCTTCTCTCAGCCAATGAAGAGTGGCATAGGTTTACCAGCTATTTCAAACTATTATAATGATGCAACCGCTACTGACTCTGCGGTTCTGTATACAAATAGCTTTGCAACAATTAATTCTCCTATTTTTAAACTTAATCAAAATGTTGTTGATAAAGTTGTTAATACATCTGCACCAAATGACACAAATGCCTATGTGCCACTTACGATTGATGATTTAGACCCAGATTCAGGTGCGCATCCAGGCACTATTTCACAAACATTCTATGGATCGCTTGGATATGAGTGGCGTGAATGCGAGTTCCCTGTATTTGTTAATGGCGGCGCTTCATATGAAGTTGCCTGGGACAATACAGCGTTGAGTCGTTTGGCAGTATGGTTTAAAGTTGGCATTTCAATTTAATTAGTTTTTAATAAAATAAAAAGGACCCGAACAAGCTTATCTTGTTCGGGTCCTTTTTATTTTATGGAAATTGTTTTATGCCGAGTTTTTGCCAATCTTGCAAAAATCTTTCCATTCCTTGTTCGGTCAGTGGGTGTTCTAGTGATTTTTCAAAAATTTCTACGGGTACAGTTGCGACATCCGCTCCTGCAAGAATGGATTCTTGAAATTTTTCCGTTGAGCGAATTGAAGATGCAATAAGCTGTGTTTTGTATTTGTATTGATCCATCATATGGCGAATATGAAAGACTAATTCAATTCCGTCAAGGCCGTTGTCATCAAGGCGGCCGATAAATGGAGAAATATATTTAACGCCTAGTTTGCACATGTACAACGCTTGCATCAATGAGAATACAAGTGTGACATTAATTTGTATGCCTTCGGCGACAAGTTTTTTAATGATAGGATAATAATCTGCGTGACATGGAATTTTTACAGCAATGTTTTGTGCAATGTTAGCAATTTCACGAGCTTGTTTATAGACCTTTTCCGGATTTTTTTCAGTTACTTCAACGCTAATGTCGCCAGGTATAATTTGCGTAAGTTCTTTGATGAGTTCTGTTGGTGAACCGCCTTCTTTAGATAAATGAGTTGGATTAGTTGTTACACCGTCAATGATGCCTATTTCTGCAAGTTTTTTTATTTTTTCTATGTTTGCACTATCGATAAATATTTTCATACTACGCCTTTTTTGTTTGCTTTATTCTTCGATATTACAACCCGGTCCAACAGGATGCTGGCGGTCAAGCTGGAAGATTGTTTGTAACGAAACTAATCAATCTATTTGGCACAATGATTGTTTTAATGATCCTTTTATTTTCGAGCCATTTTGCCACTTTTTGTTGTGCTTTTTCTTTTACGACAGCCTGATCTGAATCTTTTGGTAATTCAATTGTGCTGCGTGTTTTTCCATTAACTTGAATAGCGATAGTTACTGGTTGTTCTGCTATTATTGCTTTATCGTATGTTGGCCACGAACAGTCAGCAAGTTTTTTATGCAGAAGTTTCTCAAGAAGTTCACTTGCCATGTGCGGTGCAAGAACGGAAAGTGAAACGAGAATGTCTTCGACACTTTTCAGGCTAAGCTTGCTTTTATTGAGTTGCATATTATTTGCAAGTACATCATTTGTAAATTCCATTAATGCAGAAATAGCCGTGTTCGGTTTAAAGTTTTGCAATCGTTCTTGATATTCTTTCAAAAATACATTCACTCGTTGTGAAACAGAATGTTTTTCTTGTTGATCATTTGATAAGATATTTTTTGGATCGGTTAGATAGTTCCAAAGTTTATTTAAGAAACGTTTTATGCCTTCAAGCCCGTTATTTTGCCATTCGCAATCAAGTTCTGGTGGTCCTACAAACATAATGTACAAACGAAGAATGTCTGATCCGTATTGTGCAATAATATCATCTGGATTGACAACATTACCTTTTGATTTTGACATTTTTTCAACTTGCCCAGATTTTTCTGAAAATTTCAGAACCATTCCTTGATTGAAAAGGTTTTTAAATGGTTCATCGAATGGTAAAAAGCCTAGATCAGCTAAAACTTTTATGTAAAAACGTGCATAAAGCAGATGTAAAATTGCATGTTCAATGCCGCCGACATATAAATCAACCGGAAGCCAATGTGACATTTCTTTCAATGTCCATGGTTTGTCTTTTAAGTGTGGATTTGGATATCGTAAGAAGTACCAACATGAACCAGCCCATTGCGGCATAGTATTTGTCTCACGCTTTGCTGGCCCACCACATTTTGGACATGTTGTATTAACCCATTCTTCAATTGCTGCTAATGGCGATTCTCCGGTGCCGGTTGGTTCATATTTTTCAACTTTTGGTAGAAGAACAGGTAATTGGTTTTCTGGCACAGGAACGATTCCACATTCTGGACAGTGAACTAATGGAATTGGTTCGCCCCAATATCGTTGTCGTGAAAAAATCCAGTCACGCAATTTATATTGAACTTCACGTTTGCCAATACCTTTTTCTTCAATATAGTCAGAAATTTTTTCGATGCCGTCTGTTTTTGCATCAAGCCCAGAAAGAAAATCACTGTTAATTAAAGCTCCATCTTCAAGATAGGCTTCGGTCAAACCAGTATCATTCCTGTCCGTTTCGAAGCTTGTAGCAGAGACGGGTTGGACCGGGCTAAAAGATTGCTGGCAGGATTGCCTATTTGCTTTATCTTGAGCTGCAGTATTCTGTGACGCGGTAATTGACGAATCAACAACCTGGATAATTGGCAGATTATGTTTTTTTGCAAATTGAAAGTCCCGTTCATCGTGTGCAGGGACGGCCATAACCATTCCGGTTCCGTAGTTTGGTAAAATATAGCTTGCGATATATACAGGAAGTTTGCGTCCACTTATTTGGCATGTTGCATACGCGCCAGTAAAAACGCCGTCTTTTTCTTTGTCCAGTTGACGTTCGAAGGTAGACATTTTTTGTACCTTTTCACGGTACGTTCGTACGGCATCAAATTGTTCTGGTGTGACGATGTCTAAAACGCGTTTTAATTCAGGTGCTAGGACTAAATATGTAGCGCCAAAAATAGTGTCTGGGCGTGTGGTAAAAACCGGCAAATCAATTTCATTGCCATGATGATCTTTGGCTTTAAAAACAATTTTTGTGCCGCAACTTTTGCCGATCCAGTTGCGTTGCATCAGTTTAACTTTTTCTGGCCAATTGAGCTTATCTAAGCCTTCTAATAGTTTTTCTGCATAGTCAGTTATACGGAGCATCCATTGTGGAATTTGTTTTTGAGTAACAGTAGTTTCGCAGCGTTCACATTTACCATCAACAACTTCTTCATTAGCTAAACCTGTTTTGCATGACGGGCACCAATTGATTGGTTTATTTTCGCGGTATGCCAGTCCTGCTTTGTACATTTGTAAAAAGATCCACTGCGTCCATTTATAGTAGTCAGGGTCAGTAGTATTTATTTCTTTTTTCCAGTCATACAAGCCGCCAATCTCTTTAAGTTGACGTTTGAAGTTTGCAATGTTTTGCTTGGTGGTTTCTTTTGGATGTAATCCAAGTTTGATAGCAGCATTTTCTGCTGGAAGCCCAAAGGCGTCCCAACCCATAGGATGAAGAACATTGTATCCTTCAAGCCATTTTATGCGTGCATATATATCAGAAAGAACATAGCTGCGCCAATGGCCAACATGTAAGCCTGTTCCAGATGGATAGGGAAACATGTCTAAGCAATAAAACTTTTTATTTTTTTCTTCAGGTTTAGTAGCAGCATCAGGCTGTTTTTCCCACTGATTTTGCCATTTTTTTTCTATTATATGTGGCTCATACTTCATAATTCTGTCCTAAGAATATTCAAAAAAATTACAAGATTAAATATAGCATAGTTGAAAGAATTGCAGAAATCAGAGTTGGAATTTTTATTGGCTTGAACCCATAAAATTGATATGCCAAATTGCATGCCGTGATTGTCATTACAACAGGATATATGATGCTTGCAATGGGGCCAATTGAAAGTTTAAGTGCGATTGAGAGCCCCATAGTTGAAGGAAAGTATGCCGCGATATGTACAAGTGTGAGAGATTGAACATAACTTAATTTGTTTTTTGACACACTTTTCTGAATATATTCACTTACCACAACCATGAGTGCAATTGCTGTCGAAAAACAGGCCATCAACACTGCTACACCCATAAAACACATACCCCAATGGCCAAGAATGCGGATTGCTAATTCGCGAAGTAGTTCGCCTTCATTTGTGTGCGTAAGGCCATAACTTTGTAGATTGCCGACAAGTGCGAGGCCAAGATAGATAATGCCTAAGATGGCGCTTCCAAGAAGTCCGCTGTACAATGCTGTGAGCGTAATATTTTTTTGTGGAGCATTCTTCAGGATAACACTGTTTTTTTCGGTAGCTTTTAAAAGGCTAATAACAATAGAACCGAAAAATATTGTACCAAAAAGATCGAAAGTAACAAAGCCGTACTTGCTTTCGCGCAAGAAGATATTCCATGTGGTCTCGGCTACTGGAATGTGATGGCCAGTTATATACAATCCAACAGAAATAATAACGATTAATGAAATAATGAGTGTTGGACTAATTATTTTACCTAAAAGTTCGATAACTTTGCTTTCGCGTATTGTTGCAAGGAATGTTAGCAAAAGAAAAGCAATAGTAAAATATCCTAGTGAATTGGCTGGCAAAAATCGTTCGAACAGGGTATGTGATAGAGTAATAATGCGTGGGATGACATTCAGCGGGCCAATAATAAGCATGATTAAAAACACTAGCAGTTGGCCAGGAATTTTGCCGATACGATTAAAAAATTTGTTATAACTGCCGTTGAACTCTACAACTGAAACTAATCCTGCAATAGGCATGAGGACAGAAGTTAGAATAAAACCAGTAATCGCCCACCAGAAATGTTGTCCGCTGCGCATGCCAACATTGATTGCAAGCATAATGTTACCGGCTCCGAAAAGCATAGAAAAAATAGCTAGGCCAATAATCCAAATTTGTGAAAGGGAAAACCGTTTCAGGCGAGGCCTGTTCATTTTTAGTGTCTCCTAAAGATTTGAAAATGACGATTATTATGTAAGTATACAGTAGTTAGACTAAAATTACACCGAGTGAATGAAAATATGATTCGGTTTTTTTCTTATCCAGGATAATCCTGTTTTTTAATTAAATTTTTACGACTTATAAAAAAATACTTGTTATTTTTTGTAATTCATCTTAATGTGTTTTCATCTTGTTCTTGACTAAGCAGTGCGATGGAATCAGGAGAAGTGGACAGTTAAGGCCTTGCTTTTGCAGGGCCTTTTCTCGTTTTATAGTAGTTTAAAGGGGTTGCGCTCACTATATAAGTCATGTATCTTTTTTTAAGATAATTAAAATGAAGATTAATTTTTTGGGAGCTTGTAATGCAGAAACAACTTTCACCGGAAACAATGCCAATGATGCATGATGAAGAGATTTTAGTTGTCAAACGTGAGCTTATTTTTCAACATGATAGTTCATGGTACGGGCTGAAGCAGTTAAATTATGATTGGTATTTGTGGGCAATTGAACATTATGGACAATTTAATTCACGTTCATTGATGGAGAGTGATCCTCGGTATAAACAAATTATTCCTTATTTAGTGTTTATGAATAATGACAAAGTTTTTGTTATGCAACGCAAAGATACAGCTTCAGAAAAGCGTTTAGCGAGCAAGTTGAGTGTTGGCATTGGTGGACACATTCGCAAAGAAGATCTTTTAGGAACGACGATCTTTGATTGGGCACGGCGTGAATTTAATGAAGAGGTTGTCTATAATGATAAGTTTGAATTTGAGCCTCTTGGTATTGTAAATGATGATTCAAATAGCGTTGGTGAAGTTCACTTAGGGTTTGTTTTTCTGCTTAAAGGTTCAACATCTAATATCAAGGTTAAGTCTGAACTTAAATCTGGTGAAATGATTTCGCTTGAGTCAATAAAGGATTTAAGCAAATATGAAACATGGAGCCAGCTTGTTTTAAAGGCGCTTCTATAAATTTTGTGTGGCAGGTAACGCTTTAAGCATGTACTCTGATGATGGAGGTATCTTTAAGATTTGGGCGAGTGTGCGTGTGATTTGTGGCATCCAAACTCGCTTCGTTACTGTTTCATTTTCATGGTGTTGTGGCTGATGCAAAATTAATGGAACATGTGTGTTGTATGGATATGGTGCTTGATGTCCTGTTCCTGCACTGCGGCTTGTTATAAGAAAGTATGGTTCTGGTATTATTATCAAGTCACCACTTCGGTTGCTGAAAAGATTGTTTTTAAAGAACCATTCCGCGTTTCCTATTGGTGCCTTCATTTTTTTTATTTTTTCAGCTGTGTACACATTTTTTATGCCAGGTATGTTCTTAATTATGGCTATAATTCGGTTGAGCAATTCATTTTTGGTGAATGGGCTAAGCTTTTTTAGTTGATTTTTATCAAGATACAGGAAAGATTTTTTGTATCCCGTGACGATGGTGTCTATTTTGAATTCATTGTATATTATCTTGTTTGTGCGGTTGATGATGCTTGCTGGAGTAATGCGTCCGGCTTGAGGATGTTGTTTTTGTACAAGTTCGGGAATTGGCATAACGCCATGATCTGCTGTTAAAGCATAGAGTGTTTGGGATGGTGGTACGATTTTTGCAATGTTGTCCATAAATGAGCCCAGATATTTATCAATATGATAAACAGTATCGATGGCTTCTTTGCTTTGTGGTCCAAAGATATGGCCAATTTTATCGAGGCTGCTTAAACTTACCCATACAAGCATTGATCCATCATTCAAGGTTGGATATTGTTTTTTGATGTATTCTTCGGCTAAGTCAAGAAGCAATTTATTTGTTTCAGGCAATTTGTTAAGCACATTCAAAAATTTTACGCGAGATTGACCAGTTCCTTCGTGAGCATGGGCATCAAAAAAACTTTTAGAACGTGTGTATTTATAATTATTTATCTCAGGAAAGCTATAGTATGCATCATCGTTATAGGCAGGTTCCCATGATGTTTGGTGTTGTTTTAAAATGGGTGAATTATTGAATTTCTTTAAAAGAGAGGAGATCTCACTAGTTTCATTTTTTGCTACCAGCGTATCTTCGTTTAGCCAGACCATAGGAGTTTTTTTGCCTGCCATTCCAGTAGCGGCGTGACCCTTGAGTGATGCAGCGAATGTTTTATTGTTTGGGTTTTGGTTCCTGAATGGTACGTTAAGTGTGGGAATAGCAAGATACTTAGCAGCTTTGTCGTCACTTATTTTAACGAACTTGTTCTGTGTGTCATACCATCCATTGCTGACAATTCCATGATCTTTTGGAAGGGACCCTGTGCCAAGGCTTGCATGACCTACGGCGGTTGATGTAACGCCGTGTGGAAGGTGTGCGTTCGTATAAACAATACCGTTTTTTACTAAACGATGAATTCCGTGACTTAAGTAAGGATCAAGCTTTTTGAGATAATTAGCAGCAAATTGATCAATTACAATGACAACCGTAAGCTTCGGTTTACTATTGAGCGTACCTATCAAAAATAAGAGCACAAGCAGAATTTTTTTCATTATAAAAACCCCCGTTTATTTTATAGTTGCAAAAATTGGCATGAAAAGTAAATTGTTTTTTTAATTAAGTGTTTTAGTTGTTTCTTGAAAAAAAGTTATTATTGAGTAAACTATCGTCAATTAGTTCAATCCAAAAAAATTTTAGGATATATGTAATGAGCAGGAAGTTTTTTGCGCTGAGTTTATTAATGGTAGGTGTTATGCATAGTAAGAGCCGAGAATTTTTGTTTACATCTGAATCTGTAACAGAAGGACATCCAGATAAGGTGTGTGATCAAATATCTGACCGTGTTCTTGATGAATGTTTAAGTCAAGATAAAAACTCGCGTGTAGCCTGTGAAACATCAGCCAAAGGAAGTGTTGTTGTTTATGGCGAAATTACTACAAGTGCCGATGTAAATTTTGAAAATATTGTGCGTGAAACATTGCGTGACATTGGATATACCAAAAGTGATTATGGTATTTCATGTGATTCATGTAAAGTTTTAACATTAATGACAAAACAATCTGCTGACATTGCGCAAGGTGTTGATATACGTACAGATCGCTTACAAGGTGCTGGTGATCAAGGATTAATGTTTGGTTACGCATCTAATGAGACTAAAGAGTTGATGCCAAAACCTATTATTGTTGCTCATAAATTGGCAATGCGTTTAGCAGAGGTTCGCAAAAAAGGTATTTTGCCTTGGGTCCGTCCTGATGGCAAGTCTCAAGTAACGGTTAGATATGTTGATGGTCAGCCAAAAGAATTAACAGCAGTTGTTATTTCAACGCAACATGACCCATCGATAAGCCATGATGATATTGAAAAAGCAATTATTGAACATGTTATAAAACCGGTTTGTGGGGCAGATCTTACTGCTGAAACAAAATATTACATAAATCCTACAGGTCTTTTTGTAAAAGGTGGTCCTGACGCTGATGCGGGATTAACTGGTCGTAAAATTATTGTTGATACTTATGGTGGCATGGGACGTCATGGTGGCGGTTGTTTTTCTGGAAAAGATCCGTCAAAAGTTGACCGTTCAGCTGCATATATGGCTCGTCATATTGCTAAAAATATTGTCGCTGCAGGTTTGGCTGATAAATGTGAGTTACAGCTTGCATACTCAATTGGTGTAGCTGAGCCGGTATCGGTGTATGTGAATTGTTTTGGTACTGCAAAAGTTGCAGAAGATAAAATTGAAAAAGCAATTCGTATTGTTTTTCCATTGAAACCTTCCGAGCTTATCGAATATCTTGATCTAAAACGACCAATTTATGCAAAAACTGCAGCTTACGGTCACTTTGGTCGTGAAGATAAAGATTTTACGTGGGAAAAAATAAATAAAGTTGAAGAATTAAAAGCTGCGGTAAAATAGAAGTTTTTAGTGTAAAATAAGGGAGAGGCATAACGTCTTTCCCTTATTTATTTATTAGAAGGTTAACCACACTGTGGAAGTGGGGGAAACATGTCCTGGTGGGGTTTTTCTACCTTTAATAGTTTGGCTAATGTTGCAGTGAATTGTGGAGTCCACACTTTTTTGTTAATGATTTTGGGTTTTTGGTTTGTATGGTACAAAATGAGTGGTACATGCGTGTCATAATCGTATGGTGTTACGTGTGAGGTTCCTCCATCTTTGCGTTTGTCTAGTAAGACATAGGGTTCTACTTCAACAGTGAGTTGGCCATCTCGGTCAGGAAAAAGACTATTTTGTAAAAGCCATTCTGTTGAACCTTCGTTGCATTTTTTTTCGCGTAATTCATTATTAATGTGAACTTTTTTTATGCCAGTAACTTTTTCAAGTTTTTCAACAATAAATGTTAAAATGTTATGTTGAGTTTCTTTTTCAAGGGCATTGTAAAGATTTGGTTTGCAGAAAATATGTGTTTGGTTGAATTGAACTAAGTTTTTTACACCAAATTGTTCTTCAATTTTCTTGTTGAGTTGTTTAAATAGTGGTTTATCATGAATGCGACGTGCATTAGGATGATATTTTTGGGCAAGCTCAGGTAATGGCATAACGCCATGATCACCCGTTAAAGCATAAAGTGTTTTTTGTTTAGGTATGATTTGTGAGATATTGTTCATAAAATTACCAATTTGCTTATCAAGGTGATAAATCATGTCGATTGTTTCTTTGCTATCTGGGCCATAAAGGTGTCCAATTTCATCGAGACTGCTGAGTCCAATCCAGATTAGCAGATTTTGTTTTTTGTTTTGCTTGATGCATGTTTCAGCGAGATCAAGTAACGTTTGATTAGCATTTGGAAAGTATATAAATGGATTTTTAAATTTTCCTGGTCTGACCATTCTTTTAACGATGCGCTCTTTAATTAAACTTGGTTGCATTGTGTAGTCATAGTTTTCAATATTTGGAAACTGATAATAATCAGGGTTGTTATATGCCAATGGTCCCCAGGAAAAAACTTTTTTATTTAAGAGTTGATGTTTTTGGTTGAATGTATCGACCCATTCCGGTAGCTTTTCAAAATAAGCTTTACTAGAGCTGAAACTATTGGTTTGTTGGTCAAACCAAATTGCAGGGGCATCGCTTCCCGCCATGGCTGTGGCAGCATGGTGACAAATCGCAAGGATGAATGCCTTGTTGTTTTTGTTTGATTGAAGAAATGTGCGATTAATTGTTGGGCGTTTGAGAGAATGTGCAGATTTTCCTTTGAGGCGCTTTTCGTTTGGGCGCAGAATTTGAGATTGTGGTCGATTGTCTTGGCTGCAAACGATAAGGTTTCCATTTTCATTATACCATTCACCGGTAATAAGGCCGTGAACTTTAGGAACTGTTCCTGTGCTTAAATTTGCATGTCCAGCGCATGTAATTGGTACACCGTTAGGATGATGTGCATTTGTGTAAACGACTCCATTATCAAGAAAGTTTCTAATTCCATGGTGTAAAAATGGATTTAATTTTTTTATATTGCGTGCGCCAAACTGATCAATCACAAAGATAACTGTTAATTGGGGCTCGGAATGAATAAGATTAGAGGCAAGTAGAATGATAAGACGTTTTTTCATTTTATTTCCTATACAGGATAATCCTGTTTATGCCTTGCTTATATTTGCAGATTGAGTTGGCAAATTCCAGTTTTCATGAAATAATCAATAGAAATTGCATTGCTTGTAGAGGTTTTTCAATTTTAAGATTGATTTTTGTTGAAATGTTGCGTTAACTGGTAATGAAGTTGGTGATAATTTTGAGTATAATATGAAGCGTGAAACAAGATCTCGCGGTATTATTTTAAAAAAGCATTTTCCGCACAAGTTTAAAATCTCCTTGTTGGATCAAACGTATGGTCGACTGGATGTGTTGCCGGCAAGCTGGCAGTGGGCATCGTATGCGTCATCGGGTGCGATTATAGTATATCTTTTGGAGGAAGGTGACAGTGCATTTTTTATAAAAAATATTGAACTTGAAGTTGTTCCTGTTTATACAGATGAATTATCAATTCTGTTTATGCACCACTTGCTTGAAGTTTGTTATTTTGGTGTTCCTATACAATGTGGTCCAGATGAGTCGTTTGACTTTTTAGTTAATGTTATTAACTCACTTCATTTTGTATGTGCTTCTACAGAAAGACAAAAATTATTGCTGGCAAAGTTTTTGTTTTTGATTGGTCAATATCCGGCAGATATAGGTCATCTAACGATTAGTTCCATGCTTCATAAATCATTTGAATATTTACTTGAGGTTACATTGAAACCTTCCCATCAAAAAGATTTGGAAATTTTTATTTATCATTGCATACGCTTTCATCCATATGGTCGATTATTAAAAACTGTTAACTTTTTATCGCGGGTTGGGGAATGAAGAGAATATCTTTTTTTGTTTTTATTAATGTTTTTTTCTGTTTAACGCATGCTGCCTATCTTGGTCAGCTTTTTAAATTGGCTCCAATGGAAAAGGGGGCACAGATTATTCTAAGTGAATATGAGGAGAAAAAACAGTATCTGAGCTCGCTTGAAGATGAACGCAAAGAGTTTGAAACTAAGATCAAAGAAAAAGAAGATGAGCATAAAAAACTTATTAATGATCTTGAAAATGCCCTGAATGATATAAAGATTGAAAAGTCAAAGTCGTCAGTTTTAGATCTTGAATTTTTAAGTAAACAAGAGACTTTATTAACTGAAATTAAGCAATCACTGAATGACAGCCTTCGTAATACAAAGCAGAGCCTTTATTACTTAAAAAAAGATATTGATGCACTTGAGCAATATGTAAATAATCCTATGTTTGAGGATTTACGTGTTCAGGAAAAAACATCGTATCAATTTGAAGAGTTTCAGTCGATTTCTAAAAGGTTATTGAGTGCTGAGGATGAATTAAATCGCCACAAGGATGAAAAGAAGCGCCTTGAGGGAGAGCTGAGTAAGACAACTGCGCAAGTTGATCAATTAGCGCAAGAGTTAAAGCAGAAGGAAAAAGAACAACAGTCATTTTCTCCTTCAAAAAACTCAGAAGTAAGTGTAGACGAGTTCCGCAAAAAGAGTGTGTTACTTGATCTTGAAGTGCGGTTGCTTAAGAGAAAAATGGAGAGCTTAGATCAGAAGCGTCTTGAGTTGCAGCGTGAACTTGATCTTTCGCATATCCAAATTTTTGCTGTTAAAAAAAGAGTAGATCTTTTTAAAAAAGATTTGGCTAGGGTTGATCGTAAGTTATGGGTAAGTGATGCAGATATTCAAGAGTTTCAGAAGACGATTGATGATAAAAAGCAAGAAAATGCAAAACGGCAAGCGAAGCATGCAAAAGAAATTACAACATTAACAACGGATAGAGATAATTCACAAAAAGAGTTTGAAGAACTGAATGAGGCATTGCCTGCCTCTGTTAAGGATGTGCGTCAGTTGAGTGAGTGGCTGATTGAGCCAAATTCTGTTGGCGATGAGGTTGGTTTTTATAAAGTGGCATTTGCCCACGATCAGTTACAGATAGTTGACCGTCGATTAGCGCTTGCGCTTGCAAAACAAGATTTGAATTCATTTCAAGTTTCAAGTTTAGAGCTTCAAGTTGAGATTATGAAAACATGGCTTATGATTACCCAGCGACGCTTAATGGGTGATGATGAAGATCGTCAAGATAAACTTTCATTCTTTAATACTAAGCGCAATGAAATTGAGCGTGAACTCAACGATTTTAAGAACAAAGATAATGCCATTGCTAATTTGATGAGCATTGAATCACGTGCCTTATCACAAATTAAGCTGCGACGAGAAAAACTTCAGTCGAGCAAAGCAAAATTTGTTAAACAGTATGGCGAGTCTTCCTACAAGCAGGCTCTGGAATTATTGAACAAATCGCAAGAAAAAATAAATCAGCAAATTGATTTAAACGGTCAATTAATTAAAGCATATTCAAGTGTGGTTGCAATCTTGACTGATATGAAACAACAAATTGATGTTGTTACTACGAAGTTGGAGGCTCTTGGTGGTATTTGGCAGCGTGCAGCGGGTGCGGTGACATGGGAAGGTATCAAGAGTACGATTCCAGAGCTGCAGTTTTTCTGGGAAGATCTTGTTAATATTTTTTCTCAACCAAGTGTTCAAGACGTGAGCTTATGGTTCCGGCAGCTTTTTACAAGTCTATCAATATTATTGAATTTGCTGTTTATTGCATTATTGTTAATAGCCCTATATTTCTTGCTTGCCGTCACATTGCCGTTAACAAGCAAGGTTTTGGTGAAAAAACAGAAGAAATATGGATGGCAACTTTTTGTTAATTCAGTTGCAACATTATTGCAATTTTTTCACGATCACCTGTTGGATATTTTTATTTGGGCTTCGTTATTTGTCATTATACGGTACGGCTTGATTCTTGAAATTGGTGTACGAGCGAAAGTCATCTTTTATCTCTTATCGATTCCATATCTTTGTTATATTGCTCGTGCATTTATTCTATTTTATATCGAAAATAATAAGAAATTTATTAGCGGTACCTTTCAAGCGCGTCTTTCGAAAGTTTTGCAATTTTTCTTATTTTCAACAATTATTATTTATTTCTTTAGAGAGGCGTTTTTAATTACTACATATGGCCGCTCTGAGATTCCAACTATTTTACTTGCTATTTATTCTATTATTACTCGTGCATCACTCGTATTTCTCATTATGACTAAAGAGCTCATTATTGATGCATTACCAAGTCGTGGTAAAATTTGGAACTTTGCTAAAGAGCAAATTGACCATTATTATAATTTATTCTTAGTTGTTATTATTGCATTAATTATTATGAGTGATCCATTTGTTGGCTACGGGCGACTGGTTTCGGTTGTATTACAAGGTGCATTCTGGACGATTTTAATAATAGTCACATTTTGGTGGTTACAGCGCTCTCTTAAGCAGTACTCGGCCTACATCTTTTTTGTAGAGACAGGAGAAGGGCTTAAAGAGCGTTTTTCATACGCAAAGACATGGTATGCGCTTTTTATCGTTTTAAGTTTTGCTATTTTGATTGGTGTTACAGCATTATTTTTAGCCAAGACGTGGGGATATCCGGTTTCTTTTGAAAGTATTCGTGATTTCTTTAATTTTGAAATTGTGCCTGTTCGGGGTGATGTTCCAGGTGAAATAATTTCAGTTACGCCACGATCTATTATGGTATTAATCGCATTTATTTTTGGTGGATTTTTTATTGCTTCTATGTTTAATCGGTATGTTTTGGATCGTATATATAATTTGCTGCAGGTTGATATGGGTGTTCAAAACACTGTGTCACGTATAAGCAGTTATTTCATTGTTATTATTATTGTTGTTATTGGTTTGAGTCGTGTAGGTCTTGGCAATTGGATTCCATATGCTCTTGGGTTCTTGGCTGTTGGTTTTGCATTTGCAATTAAAGGCCCTGCGGATGACTTTGTTGCCTATTTTATCATTTTAGTTGAACGTTCAATTAAGATTGGTGACTACATTCGACTTGATCGCATAGATAGCGAAGTGTCGGGTGTTGTTCGTAAGATTACGCCGCGTTCAGTTATTTTGCGTAAGAAAAATAGTTACAATCTTATTATTCCTAATTCTAAAATTACTAAGTCATATATATTGAATTGGAATTATGCTCGTGGTTATCTTGCCTTTGAGGACATGAAAATTGTTGTTTCTTATGATGCAGATCCAATTGAAGTTAAAGATGTCTTTTTAAAGGTTTTGGAAGAAAATAGTGCTATATTAAAAAGTCCTCAACCGATTATTCGTATTACGAATTTTGCATTAAATGGGTACCAATTTATGGTTCGTGGTTATGTAAGTTCTTCAAATGTTTTGAATCAATGGGATATTTGCAGTGACATTCGCTTTGCAGTCACTCAGGCATTCAAGAAACACGGGATTAAGCTTGCGGTACCAGTTTGTGATGTTAAGTTAGAGTCGGTTGAGATTAAAAAAACAAAATAACCAACAGACTCCGCTTGAAAGGGTTTGCTGAACGGTTGATCTCGTAGGGGCGTATTATTTAGGTATGGTCTGTTAATTCGGTGAAGAGATATACACCGGCTGGAATAGACATTGTCTGGAAAGGATTTTTCATGGGTATTCAATCAGATCGCTGGATTGCTTACATGGCAAAAAGAGCATAAGATGATAGAACCTTTTGTTGTCGATCAAGTTAAGCAGGATGGCGACAATAAGGTTGTAAGTTACGGATTATCAAGTTACGGCTATGATCTTCGCGTAGCTGATGAATTTAAGGTTTTTTCTAATGCATACAATTCAATGATTGATCCTAAGAATTTTGATGAGAGATCATTTGTTGATATCAAGGGTGATACCTGTATTATTCCACCGAACTCATTTGCATTGGCCCGTAGTGTTGAATATTTTCGTATTCCACGCAATGTGCTTACCTTGTGTGTTGGTAAATCAACTTACGCTCGGTGCGGTATCATTGTGAACGTGACGCCTTTTGAACCTGAATGGGAAGGGTATGTTACTCTGGAGATATCTAATACAACGCCACTTCCAACAAAAATTTATTCCAATGAAGGTATAGCGCAGGTTGTGTTTTTTGAAGCAACAGAAATATGTGCAATTTCTTACGCTGACCGTAAAGGTAAATATATGAAGCAACACGGTATTGTTGTTCCGCGGTTGTGATTTCAAAAAGAATATAAAATGGCTCTGAATCAAATCTTTGGGGTAATTAATTTTTTGGGAATTATCTCGGGGCAAGAATCTTCAAGCAAATCTAGCATTTTTGGATTTAGTTTTTCAATTTGATCAAGAATTATTTTTTTGTTTTTTATACTGTCTAAAGTAGCTTTTCCGTTTTTACAATCATTTGCTATATCCATTAGTATGTTTTGAATGCCTTCTTTGTTTGGATGCATGTGAAGGTTGTATTTATTCATGATTTTTATAAATTTATTAGCAGATGTTATTTTTTTTTCTGTAAGCTCTATTGCATCGTCAGCGAATGATTCATTTTTAAATTCATTTGGTGTTCCAGTGAAAAATTTTTCAAGTAAGCCATTGGAAATTACTTGTTTCTGAATTTTTTGCATTTTTGTATCAAATTGGGTTTGGTTTTTTATATTTTCATATGTTTGAACATGGACAAGATTCTGGATGTTTTTTATATATTTCCATACTGAAATAGTTAGGGGATATTCTTCTTTTGGATTTTTGCCTCTTATTGACGCGACGATATATCCACGACATGAGAGACCTTCGGGGAAGAGAATAATTTTTACATTATATAGGGTAACTTCAAACGTACTAGGATCTGTATCCATGCTTAAAGCTTTACGTATTTTTTTATTGGAAATCTTGCAGCAAAGTTTTTTGATGTTTAATATTTTAAAAAATGCATTCATTTTGTTAGCATCGAGTATGCTTGATACAATGAGGTTTTCGAACGATCCACTTTTAATAGTGTCAATTGTTTGTTCTGCTAGTTCTCCTCCTGCACCAAGTTTGATTTGAACTCTTTTTGCCAAGCGGTCTGGAAGGTTTAATGGTTCTTCTATTAAGTCTCCCTTTATAGTATAAGTAAATTCCTCATGTGAAATTGTTATTGCCATGTCAGTTTTTTCTTCAGATAATAATTGAAAATTGCCTTTATCGGGCATAAATATAAGGCCTTTGTTAGCGTCACGCGTGAATCCTAATGAGCTGATTGCTTGAATTGATGTTTTTATTATTGATTTTTCCATTTTATCTTTTTCATCTTTATCAGTGATTAGGTTCAAGTTAGAAGGAATAGTGTCTAGAAGTGCAAAGGCATCTTTATAGTTTGGTAGATCTTCAGCAGCAATAGGTTCGTCTGTTTGAGCAACAGACAATAGAACTCCTTGATTAAGAACTTTAAATCTTTTGGCGATAGCAAGGATTTGTTGTAGTGCCTCTGCGTTCAAACCACCACCAAAACATGTTATCCATAGAATTACCTTAGGCTTTATGGTGTCGCTCCACATTTCAACTAGGTTTATAAACTGTTTTGATGGCAGACCAGCAATTACACCGGTTTTTTTTAGTATTAATTGCGCAGGCGTGAATCCTGCTTTAACACTTGTCATGCCATGGCCAAAAAGTACGATATTCCAAGTGATTGGGTTTTTTTGATCGTAAGGGTTAAAGAATTTAAGGATTGCTTCCGCTGTTTTGTTTTTAGGTTTTGGTTCAGCTTTTAACTTTTCTATAACAGATTTAATGTCTTCTGATTTGAACTCTATAAGATTTTCAGTATTGAGACCAGATTCTTTATGCGT
>Ga0075124_10000435_pt1 | contig 19745 bp, 17 predicted proteins | sample AntAceMetag02UKS_FD_69809 | JGI IMG/M metagenome (GOLD analysis project Ga0075124, IMG submission 69809) | Saline lake microbial communities from Ace Lake, Antarctica - Antarctic Ace Lake Metagenome 02UKS | ecosystem: Environmental > Aquatic > Non-marine Saline and Alkaline > Saline | place... | reverse complement strand
ATGTTGACAGTGCTCATAAAAATCCTGTAGTTCAAAGAGTATTTTATGAGATTATTAAGAAAATTGCTGATTTAAGTTAAAAATAATTATTTTTTGTGAACAAAATTACTACTACAATTAAAAATTTTATAAAAAGAAATTATTTTACTTTAATAATTCTAATATTTTTTATTTTATATTTATTTTTCTTTCAAAAAGAAAAGATATCTATTTTCTCACATTATAATTACTTCAATAAATCGGCAATTGAGATAGTTTCGCCAATAAAAATTATACCAGCAGATAGCATAGAAAACACTTACGGAGCACCTCGTTCCGGTGGCAGAGTTCACGAAGGTATAGATCTCTTTGCTCCTTATGGCACTCCAGTTTATTCAGTAATTAATGGATTTATTTTATTTATTGGTTGCGATAATCTTGGTGGAAATGTTATAAAATTGATGGGAATAGATAATCGTATTTATTATTATGCACATCTATCAAGTTTTGCAGATTTTGGGAAAGGTGATAAAGTTGAAGCGGATGAAGTAATTGGTTTTATTGGTAATTCCGGTAATGCAAGGTTTACTCCATCTCATTTACACTTTGAAATAATGACAATTTCTTGGTTGTTTCCGATGTTGATAAAAAATATAAATCCATATTTTGAATTAGTGAATGCAACTAAGAGAGAATACGGATAACGCAGATTGAGCGGATTTTAGCAGATATTAAAGATTGATTTTAATATTTTTTTTGCATTCTTTCTTTTTTTTGTTAGCTTTGCGAGGAATAAAAAATACTCAGCATTTCAATTGTAAAACACAAAAATAATTTATAAATTTAAACTAATAAAGAAATGGAATTGAAAATATGAAAAAAATAATAATAATTATACTCGCAATAGTGTTTATATTAATTATTGGTACGGTTTATTACTCCGTCTTTCGTGTAAATAAGACGGATAACGATTTTACGAAAAAAGATATAATAAAAAGTGATGGAGTTGGAGTTATTGCTACTATTGTAAAAAAAGATGATTTAATAAAGACAATAAAAACGACAGCATCTTTTGAAGCATTTCACAAAATAGTAATAAAATCACAAGTATCATCAGTTGTCGATGAGGTTTTTATTGAAGATGGATTGCAAGTTAAAAAAGGTGATAAATTAATTGTTTGTGATAATAAACAGCTTTATAATCTTATGTTAAAAACTAAAAGCGATTTTGTGAAATCTATTTCCGAATTGATATTAGAATTGGAATCAAGTGAGTTTAAAGTGGAATTGAAAAAGTGGCGAAACTATATTCTGAAAATTACAGATGAAAAAAATATTCCGCCATATCCAAAACCGAAAACAGATAAAATGGCCATAATTCTCTCTCGCTTAAATGTCCAATCAACATACAATTCATTAAAGGAAAGTGAATTGAAATTAAGTTATGCAACGATAACAGCTCCTTTCGATGGAATAATATCTGGTGTGGAAGTTCATACTGGAGATTTTGTTTCGACTGGTTCTAAACTGTGTAAATTAACGGATTTATTACAGTTACGATTAAAGATAAACATTTTGGAAGAAGACATCAGTGATATCGAAATTGGTTCTACTGTATTCATAAATAATTCGAGAGAAGATACAATAAAAATAAATTATCTATTGCCAAACATTGATGAAGATCACAGAACCGGCACGGCGATTGCATCTTATAATAATTCTGATTTTTTATATAAAGATGGACAAAATATTCAAGTTGAAGTTGTGAAAAATATTTATAAAGACAGAATAATTGTTCCAAGAAAAGCACTTTTAAATCGTAATGAACGAACTTTGGTATTCATTGTAAAAAGTGGAATTACTCAATGGCGGTATGTTAATATTGGTGAAAGTAATTCGGATTTCTTGGAGATAACAAAAGGCGTTTCCGTTGGTGATACGGTTGTAATCGGAGGACATTATTCTCTCGCTCATAATATTAAAGTTAAAATTATAAAGTTAATAAAATAATTTTATGTTTGCAATAAAACGACCTATCGCTATTTTGATGTTCACATTGGTGTTGGCAATTTTTGGCTACAGATCAATGCGAAATATTAACAATTCATTCTTGCCGGAAATTGGATATCCTGAATTCGTCATAGTTTGTGAATATGAAAACAGCAGTTCAGAAGAGATTGAAAAATTTATCACGCGACCTTTGGAAGAGACATTTTCATCTTTGAATTCATTGTTAGATATTGTTTCATATTCAAGAGATGGCTTTGCAATAATTAATTTACAATTTTCTTGGGACATCGAAGCACGATATACAATGCTTCGTATCAGAGAAAAAATAAATTCTATATACGACACTTTTCCAACAGGAACTAAGAAACCGTTCATAATGGATTTCAATCCAAGTTCAATGCCAATTATGGAATTTGTTGTATCAGGTGAAAATGACATTTCAGGATTTAATGATTTTGCAAAAGATGTGATAAAGACAAAATTTCCACAAGTCGATGGAATCGCAGGAGCATTGATAAGTGGCTTACCAGACGAAGGAATTCAGATTATAATTGACAATGAAAAATTAGCAAATTATGGAATTCAACTGAAAGATGTCGAGCGAGCAATCAAGGATAATTTACCAGACAGATCATTTTCAAATCGCGTCAAGGTAGCTTATGCGGTTCACTCGTTGACAATAAAATTCCCAATTCATAATGTACAAGATATGCTTTTCATACCAATAAATAATTCTAAACAAGTTCCGATAAAATTAAAAAATATTGCAAATGTGAAAAAATCTGCATTGCCATTTTATAGTCATGTTTATAACGATACCTCCTCCGCACTCTTCGTTAGTGTATTCAAAGAATCCGGAACAAATTCGATTACTGCTTCCAAAAATGCATTGTCTTTGATAGAAAATTTAAAGAAAGAATTTCCAAAATACAAATTCAATATAACAAAAGATCAAGGAAGTTTTGTTGATCAAGCGATTTCAAGTTTACAACAATCTATAGGAATCGGAGCAATACTCGCCTTTTTTGTAATTCTACTTTTTCTGAAAAACTTTCGCTATTCTCTAATAATAGCCACAGTCATACCAGTAAGTTTATTATTCACTTTCAATGCAATGTTTTTTCATAACATAACTTTTAATATTATGACACTCGGTGGATTGGCTTTGGGAATCGGTTTAATCGTTGACAATGGAATTGTTGTCTTGGATTCAATTGAAAAAAAACATAAAATAGAAAAGAACGATGCTTCAATTTTTCAAGGAATGAAACAAGTCAGGAGAGCTATCATCGGCTCAACTTTCACAACTATCGCAATATTTTTTCCAATTGTTTATATCAAGGGTTATACAGCGGTTTTATTTAAAGAGCAAGCATTAGTGATTATTTATGTTCTGCTAATTTCATTATTTGCATCATTGACATTGGTTCCAGTTCTCTTCAAAATATTCAGTAAAGAAAAAAATGAAACAAAAATAACAGAAAACAAATCAATAATTTACAGAATAATTCAAAGTATCTTTCGATTTTTTTCATCAATTTTTATTATGATTTCAAAGGCGTTTTCTTTCTTTTTAAATCCTGTTTACAAAACATTTGATTTTGTTTATGAATTCGTTTATAAAAAATATCATCAGTTGTTAGAATATTTTTTAAATCATAAACTTCGTCTATTTTTATTCATATTTTTATTTTTTATTATTGTATTAACTGGTTACAAATTTTTATTAAGCAAACAATATTGGCCTAATGTTCCAATTGATATGATTGAAATTCGTGTAAACACATCCACATCGTATCCATATCAAATCCTTAAAAAACAGACAAAAGAAACAATCAATAATTTATCAAATATTCAAAATGTTTCATTTGTAATTACAAAAAACTACGATCCGTATTCGGTTGATTACAGCAATATTAATTCAATATTAGCAAAGCCCGGATACTATACGATTTTATTTTCTGTGAAATTAGATAAAGCAATTGTTAAAAATAAAATAGATAGAGAAAAGTTTAAAAAAGCGATTATTCTAAATTATAATGATGTGAAAATAGACTATCCTTCGCCATTGAATAAAGAAATCTCAAGTAAAAAAAACAATAATTTTATTGTGAATTTTAGTGGCAAAAATGAATATGAATGTTTAAAACAAGTGAAAGAATTGGAAAAGTATTTAAAAAATAATACAGTTGCAGAAGATATTACAATTAACGATGGTGGAATCAAGCAGGTTTATACTTTTAATTTCAACATGTCAGCAATCAATAAATATGGCTTATCAACATATAATACTGCTGACGAATTACAATCATCAATTTCAGGAAAACAAATAGGTTATTGGCAAGAAAATAGAGATAAAATTCCTATAATTTTATTTACAGATTCTGTGGGCGTAAAATCGCAATCACGTATATTACAAAATATAAACGATCCTTCAAATATTCCTCTACGGAACTCACAATTATTTGATCACGAAATATCAAAAAAGAAATTAGAAAGGAAAAGAGTAAATCGTAAATCCGTAATTTCTTTGAGTGCTTTCGTAAATCAAAGATATTTAAAACGAGTTTCTGACAAGACAAATAAATGGATAAATGAAAGGGAAAATAAAAATGTTAAAATTTTTATTAGTGGTGAAAGTGTCCGAACTGCTCGCTCATTTTATGATTTATTTTTGACTTTTTTATTGGCGATTATAATTGTTTATCTGATATTGGCAGCTCAGTTTGAATCATTTTTACATCCGATCAATATTATTTTAATAGTTCCAATCGGCGTTGCCGGAGCAATATTTGGTTTGATATTATTTGGTTTAAGTTTGAATATAATTTCAATAATCGGTATGGTAATGTTGATTGGAATAGGCGTAAACGATGCGATCATAAAATTAGATTATATGATTTTATTGAGTAAAGATAAAAAATTATCAACGAGGGAAATTGTTTTAATTGCAAGTAGAGATAAATTTAGACCTATCATTATGACGACTTTAACGACCATTGTTGCAATGTTGCCGATGGCTTTAGGATTGGGTGGAAATAGTGAAATAAATCAACCGCTGTCAATTTCAATAATTAGCGGTTTGTCATTTACAACAATTTTGACACTTTTTATCACACCGGCAATATTTGAAATTATGTCAAAAAAAAATAGAAAATCTAAAGTATGAGATTCTTAAGTTGGATATTAAAACACCCGATTTCTATAATTATTATTACAATATTAGTTGTATTTATTGGTGTTTATTCTTTCTTTAATATTCCAATTGAGATTCGTCCTTCCAATAAAACAGCTCCAATAAATGTTTCAGAACAACGAATTCAAATTATCGCAACCTTATCAAATTATGATTCCGAATCAATTCAAAAAATATTAACTCAACCGATAGAAGAAATGTGCATGCAATTACCGGAAATTAATTCTGTCGTCTCATCTTCCGGAAAAGGTATTGCCTACCTCACACTCTCTTTTTCAAAAAAAATAAAACGAGAATTCGTTTATATAAATGTGCAAGAAAAAATTTTACAATTAAAACATCAAAAAGATTTTCCCAAAAATGCTAATATAAAGATTGAGCCGATATTTGAAAATGCCGAGGAACAGAAACAACATCAATCCGCATTTTTTGAAATACAGTTGAATGGTCAATATTCTATTAATGAATTGCGACACTTTGCAAAAACCATTGTTGTTCCTTATTTGAATACGCTTGAAGGAATGAGTAAATATGAAATATACGGTGGCTCTGATCAATATATTCTTATCAAACTTGATCCCAACAAATTGGATAAATATAATATCGAAGCAAATAATATTGTAAATTATTTGTCTGAAAATTTTTATTATAAGGGTTTGGGGAAAATTGAAATAAATGGAGACAACTTATTACTTGCTTTAGATAACCGCCCGAAATCAATTGAAGAATTAGCAGAAATTTCAATAAAAAAAGGTCTGTTATTAAGTGATGTGAGCGATATCTCTTTTGAATATGAATTACCAACGACAATTTCACGAAGAAATTTCATGCCTATTGTAAGCATAAGAATTTTTAAAACAGCTGGCATAAATGCACTTGAATTTTCCGAAAATGTTTCATTAAAAATTGAAGAAATTCGTAATAGTTTACCGAAGAATATTGAATTAATCATTACAGAAGATCAGTCAAAAGATTTGAAACTTGAACTTAAAAGTATGTGGGTTAGATCGGTAATTATAATAAGTATAGTCTTTTTGATTTTATTTGTTTTGTTTCGAAGATTTTTCCCATCTTTCGTTATTTTAATGATCATTTTTCTCTCTTTTTGTTCCGCTGCTATTTTTTTATATTCTAATAACAACACAATCAACATTATAACACTCGCAGGAATTGCACTCGTTTTCGGTATGCTTGTAGATAATGCAGTAGTTGTAGTTGAAAATATTCAGCATTATAGAAGTTTGGGAAACTCACCTTATAATAGCGGTTTGAAAGGAACTATTGAAATATTTCAACCGATATTAGCTTCGTCTTTAACAACAATTTTTGTATTCTTTTCACTCTTACTTTTGGAAGATAGATTGGGAACATATTATCTTCCGATGGTTTATTCACTTGGTTTTTCTCTGTTTGCTTCACTGATTTTGGCGGTCATTTTGATTCCTGCAATTTACATAACTTTCCCAAATAAATTTGAAATTAAAAAAAGAAAAAGAAAAATATTTAAACAAAATTATTATCCGTTATTTTTAGAAAAGCTTTTACGAATACCAAAAACTATTGCAATAATTTCAATAATTCTCTTTATTGTCGTAACTTATTTTTTCGTTAAAAATGTAAATAGAGGGGGCTTTTTTTATTTTCCCAAAAATAAATTACAAACTAACATTTTCGTTTCTGCGCCGAAAGGTGTAACATTAAAAACACTTGATAAAATAGCAAAATCATTCGAAAATGTTGTAGAAAATGAAAAAATAAATGCCGAGACAAAAACATATATCAATGAAAATAGTGGTTATATTAACATTCAAATTGCTTATGATGATGAATATGCAAACAGCTCAATTCCATATATTGTAGAAGCAAAAACGATTGGTCAAGCAGTGGATTATGCAGGTGTTGGAATTAGCATTAGAGGCGTTTTCCCGAAATCGTTTTACAATGGTGGATATTATATCAGCTCAAATTATAATTCAAAAGTGAGCATTATCGGAGCGGATTATGATCGTTTATGGGAGTTAAGTGCAAATATTATAGAGTTGGCGAAAAATGATTTACGAGTTGGTAAAACAATTATTACCCCATCTGAAAGGAACCTATGGTATATTGGAACAAGCGAACATAATTATTTATATGAATGTGATTACAAAAAATTATGGGAAAACAATATATCTTTAAATTCAATGAGAAGTGGTTTATATCGAATTTTCCCAAGTGCCGTTTGGGAAGAAGAAATCATAATTGCAAAAAATAAATATCCCGTAAAATTGGTATATAAAGATGGATTGCGAGAATTAAATGAAGTTGAAAAATGTCTAATCAAAACAAAAAATAATTTCTACTTGAACGATTTTATTCATCAAATACCTGAACGAAAAATTCGTTGGATAGATAAAAAAAATCAACAATATAAATTTACAGTTGCTTGGGAATATCGTGGTCCTTATAAGCAACAAACAAATCATTTAAAGAAATTATTAGAATCAGTTGACTTGCCACCGGGCTATCATATTGAAAAACAAGATTGGAGTTTTATGACAAGAGAAGAAGAAAAATCGTTTCTTAATTTAATTCTATTTGCTGCTTTTGGAGTTTTCATTATTTTGGCTACCTTATATGAATCTTTCTGGAAACCTATAATTATTTTTCTAAGTGTCCCCTTCTCATTATTCGGTGTGTTTCTATTTTATTTAATTTCACAACGAATATTCAATGCAAATTCTTATATCGGAATAATTTTATTATTTGGAATTGTTGTCAATGATGCTATTATTTTAGTTGAGCGAATTAATCAAATATTATTAGAAGAAAGTAATTTGAAAAAAGCATTAGTCCGAGCTGGAAAAGAAAGATTTCGCCCAATAATGATTACAACTATTACAACTATTGGTGGTTTAATTCCAATTCTGTTTTTAAGTTCAAGTAATACGGTATTATCAAAAATATTAGAAGAGTTAAGTTTTATAATGATAGTTGGAATGATCAGTTCTACATTATTAACAATTTCACTTATACCAATTTTTTATTATATTTTAATGAAAATAAAAATGTTCATTCAAAATTCATACTATAGGAGTTAATATGATTATTCGTAAATTATTTTTTCTTTTTATTTGTATATTAAATATTGCTTATGCTAAAACAATTCATAATTTGGATATTGAAAAAAGTATCAAATATGCACTCGAAAAAAGCTATCGCATTCAGATTTCAAATAACGAATTACTTCAAAATAAACTCAGATTAAAATCGTCAATAAACAGCTATAAGACAAATATTTATTTAAATGCAAATTTACCAAATCATACGGAAACAATGAGAACTTATGAAGATAGTTCTGGAATTTATTATTATCCAGTAAAGCAAACAATTTATGAAAGTAATTTAATTATTCGTCAACCATTGCCAACTGATGGGAATTTTTATCTTCAGTTTGGAGCTTATTCTTTACGCGATTATTATACGGACATAAATACAATGCAAATAAATAGTAGATTGAAATTTGAACAACCATTAGAAGCATTTTATTCTTATAACAATATAAAATATTCAAAATATCGAGCTGAATTAAATTACGAATTATCCAAAATTAATAATACACAAGCAAATTTGGATTTGAAATATGAAGTAAATTCTCTATTCTATTCCCTTTTATCAAAAATTGAAAGAAGAAAAATTGCAAAACAATCTATGGAATCCCAAGATGAATTATATCAGTTGACAAAAAGAAAATTTAATAGTGGATTGATTGCGGAAATTGAATTTCTGCAAATGGAAGTTGATCTTGGTCAAGCAACGAATGATTATTACGAAACGATTACGGACTTGACTGCTGAAAAAAATGAGTTTAAACAATTAGTAGGAATTCCTTTACAGGATTCAATTGTGATAGAAGGTGATTTTTCTTATGTCGCAATTAAAATTGATATTGACAAAGCAGTTGAAAGAGGAATTAAATTTAATCAAAATATAAAAAAGGACGAAATAAATAAAAAATTAGTAGGTATGAATATTAAATATATTGCAAAAAATGATAAAATCACTGGTAAATTATCAGCATATTACGACTTTATTGGAACAAGCTCCAACGATTTATCGCTCGCATATTCAACTGCATTTGAGAATACTTATGATGAATTGAAAAATCATTCCGGTAATAGAGGAATTGCACTATCACTTAATATTCCAATTTTGGATTGGCGGGTTAATGAATTACTTGTTGAAGCAGAAAAAGTGAAATTAAAAAATATAAAATATTCATTAGAAAACAATAAAATAAGTATTGAAAAAGATATTCGAAAAACAGTGAATATTATTGAAAGCAATTTACGACGATTGAAATTATTAGAAAAAAATGTAAAAGTAGCAGAAAAAAGTTTTTCAATAAGCAAAAAGAAATATGCTAATGGTGATATAAATAGCCAAACACTCGCATTTAACAGAGAACAATTGAATCAAGCAAAACAATCTTGGTTAGATGCGTTTATACAATATAAATTAATGATTTCTGATTTAAATAGAAAAACGCATTATAACTATGAGGAGAATGAGTATTATTAATTATCCTACATTTTTGAACAAATTCATGTTTTCCTCTTCTGCTTCTTTGCTGCAGGAAATAAAACATTATTCAAGATCAATCTATATCCCGAACTATTCTTATGTAAATCTAAATTTGTTGGTGGATCACCGACAAAATGACGATAATCTTCTGGATCATGCCCACCATAATAAGTGAATGTTCCTTTTCCAAAATTTCCATGAATATATTTTACCATATCTGTATTTTTCACTTCACCCATTATCAATACATGTTTCTTTATAACCTTTCTATTAAATCCGGTAGTTTGTCCCATAAATCCTTTTATAATTGAACGATGATTTTGTGTTAACATTGTTGGAACCGGATCAAATTTGGCAGAAAATTCAAAAAGTGAAAAATAATCCTTACTTGGATTTACAAGAAATGGTTTATCGCTTGGTGGAATATCTATATTCGAAAATTCATAAACCATTGGATTAGTAATTAATTTAAAATTCTCAAAAGCAAATGTCTGACTATAATCCAATTTATTTTGAATATTATTATCAATTCCATCACCATCAAAAACCGAAGCTACAATATCCACATTTTGGGATGCAAGAGCAATTTCATAAGAGTCGGTTGCGGCGCACATGGCGAATAAAAACCCACCTTGTGCTACATATTTTTTAATATGAAAAGCAATAGACCGTTTTAATTTTGAAACTTTATTAAACCCAAGTGAAGATGCTAATGCTTCCTGAGTTCGCTTTTCATTTTTATACCAATCAGTATTGCGATAATTTCTATAAAACTTCCCATACTGGCCGGTAAAATCCTCATGGTGTAAATGTAGCCAATCATATTCTTTTAACTTTCCCTGAAGTATTTCAGTATCATAAATTGTCTTATATGGAATCTCAGCATAAGTCAATGCCAATGTAACTGCATCATCCCAAGGCATCTTATTTGGAGGCGTATATACAGCAATTTTCGGCTCTTTTTCCAGAACCATTACATCCATATTGTTATTTTCAATTATGCTTAAAATGTCATCATAATCGGATGCACTTATCTCTTCAAAAGTAACTCCTCTGATCAAACATTCTTTCTTTATGTTACTGTAGCTTTCAATTGCAAAAGAACCACCTCTATAATTTAAAAGCCAATCGACCTTCTCACCATTCTCTAAAACCCAAAAAGCAATACCGTAACTTTTTAAATGATTATTTTGACTTTCATCCATTGGAATAAGTATTTTCGCAAATATATTAGTAGTAATAAAAATTATTAGAATAAGGATTAAAAATGGAGAACGGAGAACGGAAACCGGAGAATGAAAACCGGAGAGTGAAATACGATTGTTTTTTATTAAATTTTTTATTTTAAATATATTTTTCATTTTTGTTCACTTCTTTTATTTTCCGGTCTCTTGCCCCTGCCTCCGTTTTCCATTCTCCGTAATCAACAAACCCATTTCTAAATACATTTGGCATTCGTGTTGGGTTTCCGTTTTCTCCTACAAATACCATTCTTGTTGAAGCAGTAATTATTAATTTTCTGTCTTTATTGTAAATCTCATAATCTAATGTAATTGATGTTTCGCCTAATTTTGAAACCACAGTTTCAATTGTTAGTTCATCTCCGAAAAACGCTGGATACTTATAATCAATTTCTAAATGAGCAATAACTGGCCAAACTTTTAACTCATCAAAACTTTTAAAAGTGAGACCAATCTGTTGAAGATAATCACCACGAGCTTTCTCAAGATAATGAGCATAAACACCATTATTCACATGTTTGAATGAATCTAATTCATAACTTCTAACTTTTACAGATGTGATCATTTTTTTCATTTTATTAAGTCGCTTATTTTATGGTTTTGCATTTTCTACTTCTATTCTATTTCTATATAATAAATAAAATCCAATGGATGCGATTAAACTGAAAGATGATAAAAACAACCAAAGAATTTTTACATTTGGTATTAGATCAATACATATTCCGCCAATAAAAGGTCCCAAAGACCAACCCGTTGTTGTAAATAAACCATACAATCCTTGATATCTTCCGTATTGTCCTTTAGGTGACATATTACTTATGATCGTATTACCGGTTGGGCCAGCTAACATTTCACCAAAAGTAAAAATAGTTACAAAAATCATTATTCCCATGAAACTTTCAGCAAATCCTAATAAAGAATATCCTAAAAAGAAAAATAATGAACCAATAATAATGATCATGAACATATTATATTTCTTCACTTTTCTGCTGATATAAATTTGAAATAATATTACTAATAAGCCATTATAAGTATAGATATAACCAATATTCTTATGTGTTAATTTTATATTGTCATTCATAAATACAGAAAGTGTAGAGACAAATTGCCCCCAAGTGAGATACAAAAATACCGTTGAAATTAGAAATATTATCAGATATTTACTAAATTTTATATTCGTGAACAAATATGATAATTTTTTACTGCTCTTTTTGATGAAAACATTCGTCTCTTCAATATTAAATAGAATTAACAATCCGGAAACTAATGAACTTAATGCGGTAAAATAAAATAAATATTCAAAACCAAATACAGATAAAAATCCACCGATAGCAGGTCCCATTGCCCAACCAAAATTAATTGCAGTTCTCATTATTGCAAAGCCCTCTGTCCTGTCCTCTTCAGGCAACAGATCAACTATCATTGCACTTGCAACAGGGAAAAAAGAGGAAGCTAAAAGATAATTGAGAAAAATTATTCCGGCGATGACCCAATAATTCATATCAAGAAAAACGGCATAACCGGTTGAAACCATTATTACTGCACGACTAAATTGGGACCACAAAAGTATTTTTTTTCTACCAATGTGATCAGATAATTCACCACCAATTGTCTGAGAAAATGCTCTTGCAACCGATGCAACAAGAAAGAATGTCCCAACAGCACTCATTGAAATACCTTTTGTTGAGTGGAAATAAATGCTTAAAAATGGAACAATAGCTCCAAATCCCATAGCACTTATTGCCATTCCACTCATCAAAATCCATAATCTTTTATCGTATTTTTTAAATATTTCTATCATTTCAATAATTTAATTTTTATTACATACCTTTCCAGCCACTCTGTTCCATAGCTAAAAATTTATTAACCTCTTCTTGATTCATTACAGTTGTTTCCATTTTTACTTCTACACCAAGCTTTTCTACAGGCAATTTCACACTATTAATAAGTTGATTGGCAATTGGAATATTTGGGAATGGGAAAGCAATAATTATCACTGCCTTATCATCCTCAACTTTTATGTTTTTGACTATTCCAAGATCAAGTAAAGAATGATTGATCGCCGGATGCATTATATCTTTTATTGCTTCAAGAATATCTTTTTCTGAAATACTTTTACTCATTATTTTCTCCTTTATTCAATAGAATATTTAATTTCTCAAGGTCTAGTTCATTATAAAAATCTATAATCAAATCTGCACTTTGTAATTCTGATGAACTAAATCCGGTAGTTATTCCTATAACTTTTGCTCCGGATTTTTTAGCACTTTTTACGCCATTGACAGAATCTTCGATTACAATACAATTTGAAATTGGAATATTTAAAATTTTAGCTGCTTTTAAATATGGTTCAGGGGATGGTTTTGTATTATCTACATTATCAGCAGTTATTACTGGATAAAAATTATTGACGATCTTAGTATTTTTAAAGATCCAATTCATTAAATCTGACGAGGTTGAAGTAACTAATGCAGTAGAAAAATGTTTATTAACTAAATTATAAAATTCCAGAAATCCCGGTATATAAATAATTGTATCTTTCATTTCAATCAATAATGTCTGGTTAAATTCTTCTTCCAACAATTCTCTATTTGTATTAAAAATATATTTCTCTAAAACAATATTAAAGAAAACATCACGAGATAAACCTCTAAATTCAGCCCAATCACTTGATTTTAACGACACATTATGCTTCTTAAACATTTTTCTGATCACTTTCCCATAAGACGGTTCACTATTGGCTACCACACCGTCAAAATCAAATAAAATCGCTTTTTCAAAATCTTTCTTCAATTATAATTCCTTTAATATTTATTCCAATTTCCAATCTTGAAAAATACTAAATCTTTATGTGAATTACAATTTTTAGATTATAATTATTTATGTAATTTTAGCGAAAAAACATGAAATTCATTAATTTTTACTTATTCTTTCCATCTTCCACTTTTAACTGCTATTTCTGTGTTTTCTGTTCCAATTCAAAAAATCCACTATTTAGCGTCTTTCGTTTTCTTCTCTACCCAAATCCAATCTGTCTATATTTTTCATATCTTTTTTTTAATAAATCATTCATATTAAGAGACATAATTTCTTTTAAATTCCGGCTTATGGCTTTTCCTAATTTTTCAAATCCGATTTTTTGGTCAATATGTAATCCAATTTCCTCTTTGATCACTTCGTCAATAATACCCTGTTTTTTTAGATCATTTGCTGTCAATTTTAATGACTGAGCTGAAAATGGTGCTTTATTTGGATCTTTAAATAAAATTGAAGCACATCCTTCAGGAGAAATTACTGAAAGAAAAGAATTTTCCATCATAATTATTTTTTCTGCCACAGATAAAGCAATTGCTCCACCGGATCCTCCTTCGCCTGTAATAATTGAGATCATTGGCGTTTTTATTGATGAAAACTCAAATAAATTTCTTGCTATTGCTTCTGATATTCCGTGTTCTTCTGACGCAATTCCCGGATAAGCACCTGGAGTATCAATAAAAAACAGCACTGGTCTTTTGAATTTTTCTGCCTGTTTTACCAATCTTAATGATTTTCTATATCCTTCAGGATTTGGCATTCCAAAATTATATAATTGATTTTCTTTTAAATTCTTACCCTTGCGAGTTCCAATAAATGTAACCGGAATATTATTGAAATAACCAATTCCTCCGTAAATTGTCTTATCATCTTTAAAATATCTATCACCATGAAATTCAATCTTTTTTGTAATAAGTGCTTCAATAAAATCTTGTGGTTTTGGCCTTTCGAGTTTACGAGCCAATTTAACATGTTCCCAAGCGTCTTCTTTCCCCTTTTTCCCATACTTTCTAATTGCTCTTGCAATATTTATCTTTTTTTCTAAGTTAAAAATTTCTTTCGTAATATTAATTCCGTGTTTTTTTGCTTTTTCATTTAAAGAAATTAGTTTTTTAATTAAATCGCTATCTTTCATTGTTTAATCCAAAATATTTAAATTTTTTGTTATTATTTATAGTTATGAATTTTTAGAATATTTGTCAATTTAGATTTTAAATTATTTCGTCTTACAATTGAGTCAATAAATCCTTTTTCAAGCAAAAATTCTGATCTTTGAAATCCTTCGGGAAGCGTTTGTTTTATTGTCTGCTGAATTACTCTCGGTCCTGCGAATCCGATAAGTGCATTTGGTTCAGCTAAAATAATATCTCCTAACATAGCGAATGAAGCTGTAACTCCACCGGTAGTTGGATTTGTTAAAACTACAATATAAAGATTCCCAGAATCTGAAAATCTTTTAATTGCTGCAGATGTTTTAACCATTTGCATTAGAGAAATTACTCCCTCTTGCATTCTCGCTCCTCCTGATCTGGTTACCATTATCACCGGTAAATTCTCTTTCAATCCCTTTTCAAAAAGTAATGTAATTCTTTCTCCAACTACCGCTCCCATTGATCCCATTATAAATTCTGTATTCATAATTCCAATAAGAACTGTAATCCCATTTATATTCGCTTTGTAAGTTGTAATCGCTTCGTCAATATTATTTTTCTTTAAAATTTTTAATTTATCTTTATAACCGGGAAAATTTAAGGTATCATTTGGCTTATATTTTTCAAAAAGTGGAGAAAGCTCTTCATTATCCAATAATATTTTAACCCATTGCTTATTAGTAATTCTAAAATGATTTTCACATTCAGGACAGATACCAAAATTATTATCAATGTCTTTTTGATAGATCATTGATTTGCATTGCGGACACTGTAAAAAAGCATTTTCGTCAATTTTTATTTCGGTTTTTTTAATTTTAAATTGAAATAATTTTTTGATATAATTGGGAATTATTGAAGCCATTCTACTCACTATGTTATTGTTATTTAATTATTTAATACCCTATTTTCCACAAAATTTGTTGAATATTTGCCGTCATAGAATCCTCTTGACATAAGAATATTCAGAACAAATTCTTTATTTGTCTTTATTCCTTCAACATGAAATTCATTTATAGCTCTGATCATTTTTGCAATTGTTTTCATTCTTGTTGTATCATAAGCAATTATTTTTGCAATCATAGAATCATAATATGGAGTTATTGTATAGCCGGAATATACTCCTGAATCAATACGAATTCCAGGTCCCCCCGGAAAAGTAATATTTGTAATTTTTCCCATTGACGGTAAAAAATTATTCTTAGGATCTTCGGCATTTATTCTACATTCAATTGAGTGAAATTTAAATTCCACTTCATTTTGTTTCAATGATAATTTACTATCAGCAGCAACTTTTATTTGTTCCTTTACAATGTCAAAATTCGTTGCTGCCTCACTTATCGTATGTTCAACTTGTAATCTTGTATTCATTTCCATAAAATAAAATTCGCCTTTTGAATATAAAAATTCAACTGTTCCTGCGCTTTGATAACCAATATCAGATAGCGTTTTGGTAATTTTTTTTCCGATTTTATTTCTTTGCTCTTCGGAAATAATTTGTGAAGGTGTCTCTTCTATTATTTTTTGTTTGCGCCTTTGCATTGAACAATCTCGTTCACCAAGATGAATACAATTTCCATATTTATCACACATAATTTGGAATTCAATATGTTTAGGATCTTCAATAAATTTTTCAATATATATAGATGAATCGTTAAAAGATATCTTTGCTTCATGAGACGCTTCATTAAAAATATTCTTAAAATTATCAGAACTTTTGATGATCCTGATGCCTCTTCCACCACCACCAGAGACAGCTTTTATCATAACAGGAAATCCAATTTTTTCAGCAGTTTGCAAAGCTTCTTCTGCATTATTAAATGCTTGTGTTGAACCGGGAATTGTTTTAATTCCATGTTTATTCATTATAGATTTTGCTTTAAGTTTCTGTCCTAATTGATGCATCACATCAGAAGATGGGCCGATAAATACTATTCCAATATCTTCACACATTTTAGCAAATTCATAATTTTCAGATAAAAAACCGAATCCAGGGTGAATAGCATTTACTTTTTTCAATACAGCCGCAGATAATATCGCATTTTTATTCAAGTAACTTTTTAAAGGTGAAGCAGGACCAATACAAACCGAATGATCTGATGTTTTAACATGTAGAGAATCTCTATCTTCCTCAGAAAATACAGATACTGTCTCAATTCCCAACTCATGACAAGCTCTAATTACTCTTAAAGCAATTTCTCCACGATTTGCGATTAATATTCTATCAAACATAAATATATTTATTTAGGATAATTTAATTTTAATCAATTTTGTACCATATTCAACAGACTTTCCATTTTCATGTAAAATTTCTATTACCTTGCCTGTTACATCTGATTCAATTTTATTCATAACTTTCATTGCCTCAATGATTCCTAACACATCACCAACTTTGACATTATCTCCTTTTTCTACAAATGGTTTTTCATCTGGTGTGGATGCTCTATAGAAAATTCCGGGGATTGGCGAAGAAATAATTTTTATACTGCTATCTTCTTCCAAATCTTGCTTTTTATTTTCAGTACCAGAATTTGGTTTTAATTCAATTGATTTGTGATGATCTTTATTGTATGAAATATTTTGCTTATTACATTTATCGACTTCAATTTCGAACTTTTTATATTTAATTCTAAATTTGTTTATATTCAATTTATCAAATAATTCAACAATTTTTTTTATTTCATCTAAATTTATTTTTGACATATTATCCTCATAATTTTATTATTTTTTTTAATAATATAAATAATTTAATTCTACAAATATATTTTGATAATATTGTTTACCAATCGGAAGTCAGTTTTAAAATTATTTTTTCTGATAACGTTTCATTTAATTTGAGAATCGCATCTTCTCTGACGATCTGATCATCGGAAGATAGTTGGCCATTATAGTTATCACTAAAATATATTTCATTCTGAGAAACCGTTCCTGTCATCAAATCCGTTTTTTCTTTTGTTCCATACCATTTGAATTCAGTTGAAATTGAAACTTGATACTCTTTCACGACTTCTGTTTCATCATAACTGTGCGGTTTCTCACTTATATTTTTTATTGTTATATATAATATTGAACTTGCTCCACCTTCATCAACCAATGGTAAAATATTTTCTGAAATAATTTCAGATATCACAGAAGCCGTGAGATTTTCTCCCAAATTAAATTCAGCTGTTTCATTCTGAATTTTCGGAACTGCGATATTAGTGATTCCTGATGGAATTGTTCCCGGACGAACAGAATAATACCAACAACTTGTAATTGTAAATAATACAAATATCGTAAGAATTATCTTTAATTTTGAATATTTTTTCTTCATATATGATTCCCTCCATCAAAATACTATTTATTATAATAAAAATATTGACAAAAACCAATAATTAAATAATTTAAAAAACCCGCCATAAGAATAGCGGGTAAGATTAAAGTTGAATTTGTATTATAGGTAATTAAATTACTTTTACTATTTTATCCGATTTTATACAATCTGTACAAACTTTTATTCTCTTTATTGTGCCGTTTAAGTTTACTTTTACTCTTTGTAGATTAGGATCCCAACGACGACGAGTTCTATTATTTGCATGACTTACATTATTACCAAACATCGGTTTTTTCCCACAGATTTCACATATTTTTGACATTTATTTCTCCTTTTTTCTCAAACTTTATAATATGCAAAAATAATTTTATAAAAGCAAGAATTTTGATAATTTTATTTATATAATTTTAATATTTCTTCAACACTACTAAAATCACTCTCACATCTTTTTTTATTACTTTCTTGTTTAGCAAATTTAATAAAGTCAGATGATGTAAATAGTGTTTTAAAAAATTTATATTCTTTCTTTGGAATTACTTCTTTCATTGTAGGTAATATTTCTTCTGTAGTGGATTCTTTTAAATGAATAAAATAATATTCCTCATAAAACTTCTTTATAATAAATGTTAATTCAATATAAAATTCTTTCCATAATTCTTTATCTAAATAATCTTTATTTTTTAGTGTCTCTAACTCTTCAATTGCAGTTTCCATCGGTGTTAGCTCATACTTTGGTTCTTTTTTTATCATTTTTTTTCGTTTCTTAATTATTCCATACCAAATTAAAGCTACGACTATTAATAAAAGAATAATTATCAAAATCCAATCCCAAATAGAAAATATTTTCAATGGAAATGGTGGCTTTACATCTACAACATTTTTTACAGAATCCATCGCAGAAAGAATGAAAATGTTTTGGGCATCTGAATATTTATATTCCATTGCAGAATTACTAATTGTATCTTTAAATCCAATTTGAACTGGAGGAATTTCTTGCCAGCCGGTATCATAAGTAACAATTTCAAAAGATAATTTATTTACAAAATTTTCTTTATCATCTCTTTTTGTTGAAATATCTTTGGATAATATTTCAAAATTACCAATTTTCTCATCTGAAAATTTAGGAATTTCAACATCATATTTTGAAGCAAAAATAACTTCAATTTCATATTTAAAGCTATTTCCAATATAACCCTTTTTCGGTGTAATATTGCTATTAACTGTTATTTGACCAAAAGCAATTGAAATATAAAACAACAATAAAATAATAACTTTTTTCAATGGAACATTTTTCCTCTTCTTTTGAAAAATTTTGTTAATGGAAGTGTATATGGTTTATCTGTCTCAATATTTATTAAATCGACATTACTTTTTTTCACGATTCTTTCTAAATTATTCTGTCTTTCTAAAAATTGAGAAGTATATTCCAACTGATTCTTTTTGTTGAGAGTATCAATCACCTTTTTCTTACCGGTTTCTGC
>Ga0075124_10000431_pt1 | contig 19794 bp, 19 predicted proteins | sample AntAceMetag02UKS_FD_69809 | JGI IMG/M metagenome (GOLD analysis project Ga0075124, IMG submission 69809) | Saline lake microbial communities from Ace Lake, Antarctica - Antarctic Ace Lake Metagenome 02UKS | ecosystem: Environmental > Aquatic > Non-marine Saline and Alkaline > Saline | place... | reverse complement strand
AACCCAATTTATTCATAGAGCGAAGGTAACCCACACACGAAGGGTGAGAGGCGCTCGAAGGATGGTAGAATGTCTGATCAAATTGTATTAGAAGCACAAAAACGCACGATCAAGGGTAAGCAAGTTAGTAGTCTACGGCGGCAGGGAATCCTCCCCGGCATCATTTACGGAAGGATCGGAAAAGAGCAAATCGAACCCATCATGATCCAGCTTGACCTCCATAATGCCTCGCGGATCATCAACACACTGACAGGCTCAAGCTTCGTCTCGGTGGACGTGGAAGGTGAAAAGTACCCCGTCATCTTACGTGAGGTCCAGAAGGATATCATTTATGGAACCTTGCTTCATGTGGACTTTATGGCTGTCTCATTGACAGAGACCCTCCAGACCGCTGTTCCAATCAAGTTGATTGGCCAAGCACCTGCTGAAACCACGATGGAAGCTGTGGTGGTAACCGGTATCTCCGAATTGGAGATCGAATGTCTACCCCAGGACCTGCCTGAACGGATCGAAGTGGATGCATCTGCCCTGGTTGACATTGACAGCGCAATCTTCGTTCGGGACCTGGTGTTATCCGAGAAAATCACTATTCTGACCGATTCCAATGAACTGATCGCAGGCGTAACCTACGTGGCAATTGAGGAAGAACCGGAAGTAGAGGAAGAAGAAGCTGAACTGGCTGAACTCCTCGAAGAAGGTGAAGAACCGGAAGTCATTGAAAAGGGCAAGAAAGAAGAAGACGCCGAATCCGAAGAAGGCGCATAAATCTTCGATTTACGACTGTAATGATAAAAGAGATGCTGGTTCAGCATCTCTTTTTCTATATACAACCGCCTGAAATTTTCAATCCGTATACGAAAGACTCTCCTGAGCCTAGGTATCATTTAAATAGTCCAGGTTATGTGTCAGCCCGGATTGCACTCCCGCAATAGAGACATGCCGCGTTGACCTCATCCATCCAGGTCACTTCCTTGGTATTGACTACCCCTCCGCAGTTCGGGCAGTTGGTAGGCAGGAGAGGGTACTTTTTCCCAGCTTTGATTTAACTTCAGCAACTCGGTCAGAATTTTCTGGAAGGATCTCCTCCAGCTTTGTTATTAATTGAGCACTTTCCGCTGTGAAGCTTTTTTCCTGCAGCTCATCTGCTAGCCAATACCCCACTCGATAGAGTTCGCCCCAACGCCTGGCATCCGCCAGCATCCTGAGTCCCTGTTTGATTGAAACTGTGCCTTTGTCGTGCTGCCTGGATGGCGCGGCCTCATCGGTCTTCTACGAAACATGACTCTCCTCCCTTTTACGTAGGACTAATCCTCGTCAGGTTTTTCTTTCACAGATCGCCCAAAAACCAGGTACCCTGTATGAGCCACCATTCGATCGGTGGGGCGTAAACGTTCCCAATCTGGTTTGAAGAACCGGAGCAAAATTTCACACACTTCTAGAAAGGCGAAATCATTCGCCCGCATTGCCACGAGCGTTTTACTGACCTGATTTGTGGTTGGTAAGATCAAACCCAGAAACCCGCCTAATTTCAAAGCATTTTTGACCTGCGGGAGGTAATCATACGGATTCGGCAGGTCCAAAAAGACCGCGTCCATACCTTGCTCCGCAAACCCATCTGCGACGTCACCAAGCTTGAGGTCCACCCTCTCCAGGAGTCCCAAACGAGTCAGATTATTGCGCGCAAGGTTCTGCATCTGCTCGCGTTTTTCGTACGAGATCACCTTACCCGAATCCCCAACCAGAAAAGCAAAAGCGGCTGTAAGAGCGCCTGAGCCGGTGCCTGCCTCCAGAACCCGGACCCCAGGTCCAATCCCCATCACTATCACAATATACCCAATATCTTTTGGATAGATGATCTGTGTGTTGCGTTTGATCTCCGTGAGCAGGTCAGCCAAACCAGGGCGCATCAGGAAAAAGGGATTCCCGGTATGGCTGTATAGCCTGGTTCCCCAGGGTTTGCCGATCATTTCGTCATGCTGCAGTTCCCCCCGGTGGGTCTGAAAGACCGCACCGGACTTCAGCCGGATGAAGTGGCTTTTATGCCGTGTGCCTAACAGCTGCACCAGGTCCCCATCCCTCGCAACTGCATCATATTGATTCCAGGTCAAAACACGCTCCTTTGTGTCTAATTCTAATAAAAAAAGGGCAGTTTGTCACCACTGCCCTGAGGATTGATCTTTTTTCATTCAAACTAGGATCACGGTTTCAGAACATCTATAAAGAAATCGGCGATCGCGTTGTAGCAGGTCACTTTATTCTCGTATTTCTCAACGCCATGTCCTTCATTTTCAAAGAGGAGTATCTTCACGTCCTTGCCGATATTCTGAAGGTGCTCGACAAGGTCCTCAGATTCCTCAGCGACTACCCGGGGATCATTCCTCCCCTGAATGACCAGCATCGGGAATTTAATATTATCAATGTGGGTCTTTGGGGAGCGGTCTTTCAGGAACTTCAGGTCTTCTGGAACATCAGGATTGCCCAGGGCGACATCGAAGTACGGCTTCCAGGTCGGCGGGATCCGTTCCAGGAAAGTCAGCAGGTCAAAGGGACCGAACATATCCACAGCCGCTGCCCATAGGTCCGGGTGTCTCCCTGCCATGGTGAGGGTCATATACCCGCCGTAGGAACGTCCAACAACAGCAGTGCGGTCGAGATCCAGGCGGTCATCCTTTGAGAGGATTTCCTTCATCGCATGGGCATGGTCGAGGCGGTCATTACCGCCCCAATCGCGGTCAACATGTTTGGTATAGCCCAGTCCATAGCCAGTACTGCCGCGCACGTTCGGAACGAAGACCGCAAAGCCTTGCAGCGTCAGGAATTGGATTAAGGGCATGGAGAACCAGGAGAAATCAGGTCGTTCCTGACCTTGAGGCCCCCCGTGGATATAGTAAATAACCGGGCGTTTACCGGTGAAGCCCAACTCGGGAGAGGGCAGATAGAGACGTGCCGAAACCCGCAACCCATCGAAAGTGGTATAGGAATAATTCTCACCATTGGATAGAATTCTCTCCGGCAAACCAAGGATGGCTTCATTGGTATGCCTGATCAACCTACCCCGCTCTTTGCCTTCAATGGTATAGATCTGGGTTGGTGAGGTCGCGGTTGAAAAGGTCAGCGCGAACCTATCTGTTTCCACATCATAAGTGATCGCTTCTGAAACTCCCGCTGATAAATCTCTTTCCCCAACCAGCGTATGAACCACACGCATGACCTTCGCCTGCGGATCAAATTCCGCCTCGTAAATCCAGGACACGCCGTCAATATTGAAGTGCAGCAGGAACCGGCCGTTCTTGAGGGGATCCATGCCTTCATATTCGCCAACACCGGTATGCGCCAGTCCCTCAAAAGGCACCTCGGTGACCTTATCTGGATGTGCCAGATTCAAATAGCCCAACCCAAACGTATCCTGGAAGATAGCGCTATTAAATACCAAGCCTGTCTCATCTTCAGTAAAAAATCCCCCTCCAAATGCATTCAGAGGCACCTTTTCGCCTTCCTCACGCTCAGACATTGGTTTCCCATAAAGGACCTCTAGATCCTGCCCTGCCTTCCACTGGTAAGCGACTCTATCACCAACCATATATTCTTCTATCAGGATCAGGTGAGAATAATCCTCATTCTTCGCGCCAAGAAATCCGCCATAAGGACTTGCGAAAATTAGTTCGATTTCACCTGTATCCATCCGACAGAGATAAGTCCGCTCCATGCCCTCTTCGCGTGACTCTGCCAACATCACACAGGTGTTTTTCTCTGAATCCACATTAAGCAGATGACAGCGAGTGTTCTCGAAGAAATGATTGAATGCAGGCTTAGGGAATCCACCGCTGATCGGAATTTCCATGGGCAGGTAGTTTTCATCCCCATCCTGATCAATCATGACCAAAATCTTACTCAGGTCTTTGAACACAGCAAAAGAATGTCCGCCAATCAAATGCGGGTTTTGCAGGACAATATTGGGCGGCAGCAATGGTTCAGGAACACTACCTCCCTGATCCATCACGTATAGACTGTTATGACCACTCAGGTTTGAGAGAAAAAAGATCCGGTCTTTCACAACTTCCGGCTGTAGGAATAACCGTGCAGATAATAGAGCTTCAATTCGATATTTCACAACACCTCCTAAATTAGGATTCTTCAAGATCAACGAGACTCAACCAATAACCTAGCGCTAATAATGCCAGCGAACCGATCAGTCCCAATCCAAGGTGTATCGTCCCAACTTCAAGAAAATGAATGGAAAGGGCTTCCGCGATAAGATGCCCGCCGAAAAAACCAATCCAGCTCAATACCAAATACAATACCAACCTGAAAAGGCTCCCACCCCGCCAGAGGTGCAGGATGCTCCCCAGCATCGTCGCGATGAAAAAGGAAAATATAATTCCTGGAAAGGTCATTGACCGCTCCTTAATGAACCATTTACGCTATCTTCAATCAATTGCCTGGATCACACCCCCACCCAGGCATTCTTCTCCAGAGTAGAGAACAGCCGCCTGACCGGGTGTGATCCCGCGCAGTAGCTGCTTGAATTCTAACCGAATTTCGTTCTCTGTTGCCAGAGAAAGCAGACCGGGAACTGGGTCCGCCCGATATCGGATCATCACATCATAGGACCTGTTGGTTTCTGGCGGATTACCTGAGATCCAATTGATGCAACTGGCTTTCAAATAACGCCTGCCTATCTGGTCAGAAAATCCAACGACCAGGCGGTTGTTCTGCAGGTCTTTGCCGGCAACATAATAAGGTTCTGACGCCGCGATCCGGATTCCCTTTCGCTGCCCAACGGTGTAAAACGCAAGTCCATTGTGCTCACCCAAGACTTTTCCCTGCATATCCACAATTTTTCCTGGCTGGAAGGATTCCGGTGAAAACCGGTGCAGGAAGTTTCGATAATCCCCCTTCCCCAGGAAACACAAATCTTGACTATCGGGTTGTTGAGCAGCAGGCAGCTTTAATGCATCAGCTTTGACCCTAACTTCTTCTTTGGTCATCTCTCCTAATGGGAATATCGTTTGCCGGAGTTGAGTCTGAGAGAGCATGCAAAGCATGTAGGATTGATCCTTCGTTCGATCTACTGCCTTCAGCAAGCGCACCTTTCCTGAAGGTGTCCGGTCGAGTCTGGCGTAATGACCTGTTGCGAAACAGTCCGCGCCCTGCTTAAGGGCATATGCCTGCAGGATGCCCCATTTGACCTGAGGATTGCAGAAAATGCAGGGGTTGGGAGTCTTTCCGGTTAAGTACTGGGTGATAAACGGCTGCACGACATCCCTGTAGAAAGGGTCCTTCACATCCAGGGAGACAAAATGAATTCCGAGAAGTTGCGCCGAAGATTTCGCCAGCGCATCCGGTCTGCGCTGAGTGTGTTCAGCAGGCTGTGCGGCTGGGTCACGCCAGATTCGCATATGAATGCCGGTAACACGGTAACCAGCTTCCAGTAATTGGACGGCCGCGACCGCGCTGTCTACTCCACCGCTCATCGCAACAAAGACATGTTCCTGTTCACCCATGCCTTCAATTTTACCTTATCCAAAATTGCATGCCTGCTATAATTGGGATAGCTGAAAACGCAACTGCAGACGAAGGATAAGCATGGTCCCATACACAGACACCCACTGCCACCTGTATTTCAACCGGTTCGATCAGGACCGTGAACAGGTTCTGAAACGCGCCTGGAAAGCCGGTCTGGTCTGGATTCTCAACCCTGGGATTGACCTGCCGACAAACCAGGCAGCTATCGAACTTGCAGTAGTCCATCCGGGGAAAATGAGCGCTGCAGTTGGGATCCATCCTAATTTCGGTGAACCCTGGACTGCGGATATCATGGATACACTTCGGGAACAGGCGCAGCAGCCTGGTGTGGTGGCAATTGGTGAAATCGGTTTGGATTATTACCGTCAGCATACTCCTTTCGACCAGCAGCGCATCATGTTTACTGCCCAGCTTGAGCTGGCGGCGGAACTTGGCTTACCGGTCGTGATCCACAACCGGGACTCAACCAACGATCTGATGAAGGTCCTTTCAGACTGGCACAAGGGACTTGTCCAAACGGGCAACCCATTGGCTGAACAACCTGGCGTCCTGCACAGCTTCAGCGCGGACCTGGAAACTGCCCATCAAGCGCTGGAGATGAATTTCTATATCGGCATTGGCGGTCCGGTCACATTCAAGAATGCCCCGGATCGAAAAACTGTCACAAAGAACCTGCCGCTTGACTGCATCCTCCTGGAGACAGATGCGCCTTTCCTTGCGCCGCATCCCCACCGCGGTCAGCGGAATGAACCGGCCTATATCCCATTGATCGCTGAGGAGGTCGCTCGTCTGCACAATCTCTCCCCTAAAGAAGTGGCAGAAGCCACCTTTGTGAATGCAAAACAGTTGTTCAATGTGAATCTGTAATCCTAAGGAAAGAACCATGACAGAGATAATTCACCACCTCAATCTTGAAGAGAGTATTCAGGCCCTGCACAAGTTGTCTACTTATGCCTTTACCCCCACCCCACCTCTGCCGGAACTCGAACCTTTTGCAAAGGTGATCCGTCAGCAGAAAGGGGCGGAATATTTCGCCGTCTATGCGGACGGCGGACTGCAGTCCATTGGTGGTTTGAGAGACCTGAGCCAGAATCTGCGGGGAAAGATCTTCCGCATGGGCGGCATCGCAAATGTGGCTTCGCACCCTGCAGGGCGGCGAAAAGGCTATGTCCGAACCCTCCTGCGGCATATATTCAAGGTCTGCAGGGATAAGGGATTCATCGTCTCCTGTCTTTATCCCTTCAAGGAAGTTTTTTACGAGCGCCTTGGTTATGTTACACTTCCCCAAGCTATGAAGATATTCTTTAACCCGGAGGTTCTCGCACCTGTCCTCAATATGAACCATGAAGGCAGTGTGGAGCTGGTCAAATTCGAGCAGGGTTATGCAGAATATCTGGCTTATCTGGAGGAAATTCAACAGACTACCCATGGTCTTTCTCGCTTTGTCCTACCCAATCACGAAATGGCAAAGGAGCGGGACACATGGCTGGCATTTGCCAGATCCAAAGATCGGCTGGTTGGTCTCATGCAGTACACTTTAAAAGGGGAAATGATGCAACAGGAGCTTTACGCACATGACTTTCTTTACAGCAACCCTCAGGGGAAATTCTTACTGCTGGATTGGATCGCCCGGCATATCAACCAGGTTTTAAAAGCTGTACTCGTCCTCCAACCCAACATCAAAGGTGAAACCCTGTTCACCGACCTGAGGCCCAAATCTGAGGGATTGTTCCCGCCACCGATGGGCAGGGTGATTGACATTGAGAACCTCAGAGGGTTGAAGGTTGGTGATGGTGAAATCAGCATCCAGGTCACTGACCCCGATTGCGAGTGGAACAACGGCGTATGGATGCTGGCAGGTAAAAATGGACATCTCGCTATTGAAAAGGGGAGAACTCCTGATTGCGACCTGACCATTCAAGGCTTGTCCGCACTTGTCTATGGCGTGTACGACCCCGATGAATTTAACTTGCGCGGTTGGGGAAACCCTGATACCGAGTCTTCATCAGTCCTGCGAGGGATGTTCCCGGCAGCAATGCCTTTCCTTCATGCTATGTATTGAACTCTTAAATGACCAATGATTAATTTACGAACCGCCCAGATATTGGGCGGTCAAGTTCACAGAAAAGACCAACTACTGGTTGATATATTGCCTTAAATTGTGCTCGACGGAATAAGCGGCAGCTTCCGCCCTATTGCTGACACCTAATTTGGACAGGATGCTGCTGACATAGTTGCGGACGGTGCCCTCTCCCAGGAACAACGCGTTTGCGATTTCGCGGTTGGTCTTGCCTTGAGAGACAAGAATCAAAACGTTTTTCTCTTGCTGGCTAAGGTTGGCAAATGCGGCTGCTTCTTCCGATTTGACTGCCCGCCGCACTTCCTGGAAAACCCTTTGCGTGACTGCGGGGTCCAGGAGGGCTTCCCCCCGGCAAGCAGCTTCAATTGCTGTGATCAACCCTTCAGCGCCTATTTGCTTGAGGACATATCCGGATGCACCTGCTCGGATGGCAGAGAACAACATATCGTCCTCGGCATACGAGGTCAAGATGACAACGCGCACATCCGGCCAGCGGGTTGTGATCTCCTCACAAGCATCAATCCCTGAGGGTCCAGGTAGGCGGATATCCATCAAGACAACATCCGGATGGAATTTCTCGACCATTGCAACCGCTTCTTTTGCCGTGCCAGCTTCAGCAACGACATCAAACTGGTCATTGTGCTCCAGTAGAGATTTTAATCCCAAGCGCACGACTTCATGATCATCTACAAGTAAGATATCCTTCTTTTCCATGCCTTAGTCCCTTTCCTCAGGGTGAGTTATCACGCCTGTAATCCACAAAACGATAACCAACGCCGCGTTCTGTGAGGATGTACTCCGGGTTTGAAGGATCTTTTTCAATTTTCTTCCGAAGGTAGTTGATATACAACCGCACATAATGGGGTTCATCACGATATTCATAGCCCCAGACTTTTGTCAGGATCTGGTCGTGGGTCATTACCCAGCCAGCATTTTGAACAAGGTGATAGAGCAACCGGTATTCAGTTGGGCGTAGTTTCACCAATTCACCTTCCACCCAGACTTCCCGCTTCCCGAAATCAATCTTCAAGCGGTCATCCACGTCAATCACGCCATCCTCGTCATCTTTGAAGGTTCCGCCACGGCGCAAGACCGCCTTCACCCGGCTAACAAGCTCCCGGGGGCTGAACGGTTTGGTGATGTAATCATCCGCGCCCAATTCAAGTCCTTTGACCTTATCATCCTCCTCGCCTTTGGCGGTTAGCATGATAACGGGCACCTGGCTGATCTCCCGCATCATCCGCAGCACCTCAAAGCCATCAATATCCGGCATCATCACATCCAGCAGGATCAAGTCTGGCAGTGAATCTCGTAATCGATTAAGGGCTTCACTGCCGTTGAAGGCTTCAATCACCTCAAAGCCATCCTGTTCAAGGTTGAGGCGGATGAAACCCACCATCCGGCGTTCATCATCTACGACCAGGATACGAAATTTACGTGATGCAAAATCTAACATTCAAACTCCTACACTCTTGACAACTCTACGCAATTCGTTCAACCAGGACAACGCTGATATTATCCGGTCCGCCTCTCTCATTGGCTGCTCGAACGAGAGCCTCAGCAGTCATGTCCAGGTCTTGGGAATTGCTGAGAATCGCTTCCATATCTTCATCTTCAACGACCCCCCATAAGCCATCTGAGCAGAGCATGATTCTTTCGCCCTTATTTAGGGTGAACTGATCCAGATCTGGATCCAGCGAATCGATTTGCCCCAGGGCACGATACAGGACATTGCGTTGAGGATGGTCCCGCGCTTCGTTTTCTGTAATCTCACCTAAGTCCACGAGCCGCTTGACCAACGAATGATCCTTGGTCTGGAGTGATAGTTTCCCATCGGTCCCGATCAAGTAGAGCCGGCTATCACCGATATGGGCACTGAAAAAAGACTCGTTGAATCCCAAGACCATGGTCAGTGTGGTGCCGCCCCCCGGTACTCGGTTTTTGATCAACGCCTGTGCCTCATCAACGGCGGTCTCCAAGCTTTCCTGAATTTCCTCATCTGAGAAGGATTGGCGTTCGTAGATATGCGCGCCATAGAATTGATCCATCAAGAATTTACTCATGCTCTGGGCAGCAAGATTACTGGCAATTTCTCCGCTTTGATGCCCTCCCATCCCATCTGCAACAAGATAGATCCCAAACGAGATAGGCGAGTCGATCCCATTGATCAAACTGGAAAAAACAAATAGCGTATCTTCATTATGGTGTCGCTCGCGCCCTGTGGATTGACAGGTTGCCACTCTGAACCTGTTCTCAGAGAGCGATTTCACCACGGTCCTTGCCTGATCAGCATCATCCATCATGCCAGGTGAATCTTGTTTCCGTTCTCTGCCTTCTTTATCTTGGGCTTTCCGCTTGAATAATTCAAACACAGATTCTGCTCCATACTCTTATGAGAGGAAATCAACCCAATTAATTTTACTGGATAAGTCCAGATTTGTTCAATCTTTTAAATTCCTGATCGTCTCCATCAGCATCAATCTATCTGGCATCATTCCCAAGATCAATCGCTTTCTTCCTCAATGGGTGTCAGATAATCTCCAACCGACCAGCCGGTACGGGTCTGGTCGTAGGGCGCTTCAAGCTGCCACCAGGTGTATCCATCCGCTTCTTCTGGTCCACCGATCACCAGAAAAACCTCAGCATCCAGCGCTGTAAAATTAACGTCACTGTTCAGGTTTGGCATCGAACGCATTCGCAAACCTGCGCCCTCCGTCCCGGTTACCTGGACGTATGCCCCTACTCCAATCACTCCCTCCGGTAGAAAGAAGATGGAAGTCGCTGTTGGTGATGGCTGCGGTGTGGGATCCAAGGGTTTCGGAGTTAATGTTGGTGCAGCAATCTTTGTGATCACAGGTGTCACTCCGACTGCCGGGGCAGGATCCCTGCCGAGAATCAGGACAGCTAAACTCACCATGGTTAAACCGAGTAATAAGATCAGAGCTGTTGTAACGGTGATCGGATTCAACAAAAACTTAAGTGGTGGATTTCCAGGACGTCTAGATTTCATATTTCAACCAAAAGGTAATATTATCCGTTGTCTTTTGTAATTATAGCGCATTCGCTCTCATCCCGCGAACGCCAACGACCTTCGTGCCGGGATGCACTAAAAAGAAAAATAATTGACTATGTTATAATGCACAACAGGAAACCAAAATCATGATGGAAGAAGAGCCAACCTATCTCATAGATCGATACCGCTTATTGGAACCCCTTGGTTCAGGGGGAATGGCTGTTGTATATAAAGCCCTTGATGAAATGCTTGAACGTATCGTTGCAGTGAAGATCCTGCGGGAAGATTATGCGCAGGATGAAGATTTCCGAGAGCGTTTCAAACAGGAGGCAAAATCAGCGGCGAACCTTTCCCATCCAAACATTGTGACTGTTTATGACTTCGGGTTGGATGAAAAGCAGGTCTTCATTGTGATTGAATACATAAACGGCACCGATCTCAAATCGTTGATCCGTGAACGCGGGCGTTTCTCTGTTGAAGATACGGTAGGTTTGATTGCCCAAGCATGTGCGGGTATTGGTTATGCGCATCGTGCGGGTCTGGTACACTGCGATATAAAACCGCATAATATGCTTGTTTCAACCGATTTCAGGTTGAAAGTGACGGATTTTGGGATCGCCCGTGCATTAGCGACCATCCATCCTGATGAAAAGAGTGAGATTGTATGGGGTTCTCCGCATTACTTCTCCCCTGAGCAGGCTGCCGGTGGCGCACCCTCCCCCTCTTCGGATGTCTATTCCCTGGGTGTAATCCTATACGAAATGCTCACCGGGCAGCTTCCATTTGAAGCCAGTGAATCGACGGAACTGGCGAGAATGCACCGAGATGAGATCCCCATTCCCCCTCGCCGCCTCAACCCAGCCATCCCGGAGCCGTTGGAGGAAATCACGTTGAAAGTCCTCTCCAAAGAGCCCGCTGCACGCTACCGGACAGCCGACCAGCTTGGACGTGTATTGCTGTCATTCGGGAATCTCAATGAAGATAAGACCGGCCCGATCATCCTACCGCAAGCTGTCAGTACGAAACATAAACCCAAAAAAGAAAAACAGGATTCTCCTCTCCTTCCTGTGGTGCTGCCTGAACAGCCCGCTCCCGCAGACGAGAACCTCTCAGACTCTGTGAAGGAGGAAGACCGGGTTGATTGGCTCACCTGGGGTTTGGGTTTGCTGGCGTTCACCACTGTCCTCGGACTGATCCCCTTCTGGCTCTTCATCTATTTTTCCATCAATCCCTAAAAAAATAAATTAAGGGTAAAGTTAACCCATGTCTGTGATAATCGCTCCTTCCATTCTAGCCGCTGATATCAACCATCTCAGTGACCAGGTTAAGCTAGCTGCTGCTGGCGCAGATTGGATCCATGTTGATGTTATGGACGGCAGTTTTGTTCCGAACATTTCTTTCGGACCAAATATTGTCAAAGCAGTCCGGCGGGTCACAAACCTCCCTATTGACGTCCATCTCATGATCGTCAAACCGGAACGCCACCTGCAGGCTTTCGCTGATGCAGGTACAAACCATCTCACCGTCCATTTTGAGACCTGTCCGCACATCCATCGCACGCTGCAAACCATCCGTGAAATGGGCATGTCCCCAGGGATTGTCATCAATCCGGGCACCCCGGTGGATACACTCCGTGAACTGACCCAGGATTTTGACTCTGTCCTGATCATGACGGTTAATCCCGGCTTCGGCGGTCAGGAATTCATCGAGACGATGTACAACAAGATCCGGCGCACGGCTGAGTTGCTGCAAGAAATGGGTTCAACTGCACAAATCCAGGTGGACGGCGGCATTAGTGAAGATACGATCAGAGCCTGTTACGAAGCAGGAGCAAGGAACTTCGTTGTTGGATCGTCAATCTTCAAGTATAAAGACGGGATCGCAGCCGGCATGCAGGCATTGAGAGATGCGCTGCCACACTAGATCGTTAAAGCAAAAATCGCAGGAGTAATCCCGCGACTAATGCATTCCAACTGTGTTAACCCTATTTAGAGGATTTGTACAAGCTTCGGATGCATCGAGTGCACAATGTCTTGCGAACCATACGACCGTTCTCATAAACCGTGACCTTTTGAAGGTTTGGTTTGAACTTCCGATTGGTCGCTGTCATTGAATGGCTTCGATTATGACCGAAGGTGGTTTTCTTTCCACATTTCTCGCAGATCGCCATGATGTCGTCCTTTCACAACTTTAAGTTATAATAACAAAGTTTGGTTAACTTTCATCCAAACAACAAATTATTTTACCATACTCTAAAAGAAGCTTCAAGCAAATCAGGTGAGTAAAAAATATGTCCGAATCAGAGAACAAGCACAATGAATTGGGAAGCATCCTGATCCAGAAGGATGCGATTGCCTCTATCGCCCGTCAATCTACACTCCAATCCTATGGTGTGGTCGGTTTAGCGCCAAAGAATATCATCGAAAATATCCGGCAGATCATCAAGAAGGACATCAAGTACGGTGTCAGTGTGGATTATGACCATGATGGCTTGATCATTGACCTTTACATCGTTGTGGAATATGGCACCCGAATCAAATCGATCACAAACAGTATCGTGAACAGCGTAAAATACAACGTTGAAAAAACGATTGGATTACCTGTCCGGCGAATTAATGTTCATGTCCGCGGCTTGCGGATTAGCAATATGGACTAATTGGCTTTCATAGAATGAAAGCATGAATTTATCGCGTATATTATTCTTGGGAGAATTATGAGTGCTGTTGAAATTACAAAATTAAGTGCTGCTGAACGTCACAAACTGGTCTCCGTGCCGATTGATGGTCAGGGGCTTAAAACCCTCCTGGAGGCGGGGATGGTCTGGTTAAAGACGAACCAGCAGATTGTGAACAGCCTCAATGTCTTTCCCGTCCCGGATGGGGATACCGGGACGAATATGGTACTCACTATGCAAGCTGCTTTTGAGGAAGTTGAACACGCCGGGATAGCCAACGTCGGACAGTTTGCGCATGCGATTGCCCGAGGTGCGCTCATGGGCGCACGCGGGAATTCGGGCGTGATCCTATCCCAAATTTGGCGCGGATTTGCCCGTGCATTGGACGACCAAGAGTTTATGGATGTCAATCTTCTGGCAGAAGCGTTAGATGAAGCACGAGAGACTGCATACAAAGGTGTTGTCCGTCCTGTTGAAGGCACTATCCTAACCGTGATCAAAGATATCTCTGCTCAGGCAGAGGTGTCCGTCCAGCGTACATCCAGCTTTACCGAGGTGCTATCAGACGTTGTCGAAGCCGCAGAAGCGTCCGTTGAACGGACGCCAGAACTCCTCCCAATCCTTAAACAAGCTGGCGTGGTGGATTCTGGCGGCAAGGGTTTGTTATGCATTTTCGAAGGGATGTGGCGGTTTATCAATGGCGATCCCATTGACAAACCGATCACAGATGTGGTCCCCCTATCCGATATGGACCTGGAGGACACGATGGAAACCATTGAACCTGGCCAGGACTACGAGGTTGTGATCGATTTCTCTCCCGGCGCCAGCTTCAATCTTGAAGAATACTACGAGGAATTGACCAAGATTGGCACCTCCATCCAGGTCGGTGAAGGCGATGGCATGTACCGGATGCATATCCATGTTCCTCTGGATAATCGCTATAAACCCATTGAACACACAATGACTCTTGGGACCATCCAGAAGATCATGATGGAAAACCTGGTTGCCCAGATGGATGAACGTAAGAATAATAAGAAACCAAAAATCAAACTCGCCCAAGTTCAACCAGACGATATCGCTGTTGTGGCTGTCTCACCCGGCTCGGGTTTATCCCGCATATTTGCCAGCCTGGGCGTGGCTGCAATCGTTCAGGGCGGTCAAACGATGAATCCCAGCATCAAAGAACTGCTGGCTTCATTTGAAAACTTACCAACAGATAAGATCGTCATCCTGCCAAACAACAAGAATATCATCATGGCTGCCAAAGAGGCGGCTTCGATGACAGTCAAGCAGGTGGCTGTGATCCCCACCATCAGTGCTCCCCAAGGCTTCTCAGCCATGTTCCGATTGATTCCCGATGGTGATTTCGAAGAAAATGTCACTGCCATGACGACGGCGATTAACGAAGTTGAGACAGGGGAAATCACCATTGCAACTCGTACTGTGAAAATTGAAGATGTCCAGGTTGAAAAAGGACAGGTCATCGCCCTTCATAATGGACACCTGGTCGCCTCCACCCAGAGCATTGATGAGGCCTGTGAGCAGCTGCTTATCGCTGCTGATACGAATGGCTATGAGCGGATCACGCTTTTCTATGGTGAAGACATAAAACAGGCGCAGGTTAACCAGCTTGCCGATAAAATCCGTTCTGTTTACCCTGATCATGAAATTGAAGTTCATGAGGGGGGACAGCCTCATTATCAGCTGATTATCTCAATCGAATGAATCATACGTCACTCATTCTGTATAAAAACCCCGGTGTACCGGGGTTTTCTCGTCTCCATCAGTGCGGAATGGCAGTTTCATTACGTTGGAATCTCACCAACCAGTTGGAAATGATACAATATCTCTCACCGTGCTTGAAAGATACGTTATGATAAATAGAGATTTTGCGTTAAAATTATTCCAGGCAATACACGATAAGGTCTTAAACAAACAATGCAACGATCCACAGAAAAACTTTATAAAATATTTAAATTAGAAGCCGAATATGGGTATTCAAATAAAGCCGTTGTTGGCGGTTTGGAGCGGTTAAAGGACACCTGGGCTGGCGAAGCTCGTGCGGATGGTTTATCGGAAGACCGCATCCAGCAAGTCACCACCATTCTTGACCACTATCCCAGCCTGTTTACCTCGGCCCGCGCAGAGGCACTCCGTGAAATCGGTCAGGTCCTGGACATTGCCGGTATCAAACACCTGCCCGAATCTGACGAAAAACCCAATCCTAATCCAACCCAGCCCTCTACAAAACGACCCTCGCAGACGAAGTCCAGCCAGCAAAAACAGCAATCGAAGACGCGCGGCACAACCCATAAACGCACCAGTACGCCTGCGGCTGTGCCAGCCAGTGCAGCACCGCAAGGCATACAGGCACCGATCACGGTCGTTCGCGGTATTGGTCAGAAACAAGCTCAATTACTGGCGAAGCTCGATCTCTATAAAATTGAGGATATGATCTACTACTTCCCTCGCAGATATGATGATTATTCCAAACTGAAAACCATCAAAGACCTGACGTATGGTGAAGAAGTGACCATCCTGGCATGGGTGAAAAGTATCACGACGTTTAATACGAGGAACAAGAACAGGAAGATCACCCAGGCGATTGTATCAGACAGCACCGGCTCAATCCAATTGATGTGGTTCAATCAGGACTACCACATGCGCTATCTGCGAAAGGACATGTCCCTCTCAATTTCTGGGAGGATTGAACAATATATGGGACGGCTGGTGATGTATCACCCAGAATATGAACAGGTTGACAAGCAGCAGCTCCATACCAACCGGATCGTCCCGGTCTATTCCCTGACAGCGCGATTGAATCAACGCTGGCTGCGGCGTGCCATACACAATGTGGTGACCTATTGGGCGCCAAGGATCCCGGATTTCATCACGGAATACATTCTAAAAGACGCTGATCTATTGGACCTTTCTACTGCTTTGAAAGAGGTCCACTTTCCGGAGAATGTGGCCAGCTTGAAGAAAGCTCGCTACCGGCTTGCTTTTGACGAGATCTTCCTGCTTCAACTCGGTGTGTTACGGCAAAAATATGAATGGACAAACCTTCCAGGACGGAAATTCAATGTTCAAGAAGAGTGGCTGATCGATCGAGTGACGCATCTTGATTTTAAATTAACCAACGCCCAGATCCACGTCCTGGCTGATATCCGTCAGGACCTTGCCAGTGGACACCCCATGAACCGGCTGCTGCAGGGCGATGTCGGTTCCGGGAAGACCGTCGTCGCTGCCCTGGGAACGAGTATTGTGCTTGCGAATAGCGCTCAGGGAGCCTTCATGGCACCCACCAGCATCCTTGCTGAACAGCACTATGCCAGCTTGAAGAGACTCCTTGCAAATCCTGAAGACAACGAACCTGTATTGAAGGAAAATGAGGTCCGTTTACTCATTGGCGATACCAGCGCGAAAGAAAAAGAGGAAATACTTGCAGGCCTGGCAAATGGCTCCATTAAACTGCTGATTGGAACCCACGCACTCATAGAAGACCCGGTGGTCTTTAAAGACCTCCAGATTGTGATTGTGGACGAACAACACCGGTTTGGTGTTTCCCAACGGGCAGCCCTACGTAAGAAAGGTCAGAACCCGCATTTGCTTGTCATGACCGCGACGCCAATCCCCCGCTCTCTGGCGCTTACCATCTATGGAGACCTCGACATCAGCGTGATGGATGAGATGCCAAGCGGCAGGAAGCCAATCGAAACGCATATTGTCTATCCAGTTGAAAGAGAGCGGATCTACACACTGATCCGGTCACAGGTAGCAGAAGGACATCAAGCGTTTATCATTTACCCGCTTGTTGAACAGGGCGACAATGAAGAAGGCAAAGCTGCCGTTGAGGAACAACTACGTTTACAAGCGGAAGTGTTCCCAGACCTGAAAGTCGGGCTCCTTCATGGACGATTGCATCCGGACGAGAAAGAGACTGTCATGCGCAAGTTCCGCGACAAGGCGTTAGACATTCTGGTTTCAACGTCCGTCGTTGAAGTCGGCGTGGATGTTCCGAATGCCACCGTAATGGTCATCGAAGGTGCGAACCGTTTTGGTTTAGCACAGCTTCACCAGTTCCGCGGCCGGGTTGGACGTGGAGCGGATCAATCTTACTGTATCCTCATCCCAGAGACCAGCGACGCCGCCGAAAACGAGCGCCTGGTGACGATGGAAAGCATCAATGACGGCTTTATCCTGGCTGAACACGACCTGAAACAGCGCGGTCCAGGCGAATTCCTGGGGACGCGCCAATCCGGATATGCAGGGTTACGACTAGCGAACCTGACAGATGTTCACCTAATTGAAAAAGCCAGGCAGTACGCCAGCCAGGTGTTCGATAATGACCCAACACTCTCAGCTCAGGAACATCAGCTAATGTCGGAAGCATTGAACCATTTCTGGCCTTCAGAAGAAGGAGATGTGAGTTGAAATGACAACTGTATTATTCCCCGGGACTTTTGATCCCATTCATTATGGACATATCAATATCGCCAACCGTGCTGCAAAACTCTTTAACAAAGTGATTGTGGCAGTCTACGCCCGGCCACAAAAGAACATCATTTTTTCCCCAGAAGAACGGCTGGATCTAGCAAAAGAAGCCCTCAAGGATGTGGAGAACATCCAGGTCACAGCATATACTGGATTGACGGTTGACTTTGCCAAGAAAGTGGACGCCTGTGCTATCGTGCGCGGGCTGCGTGTGTTTTCTGATTTTGAATATGAATTCCGGATGGCATTAGCCAATAACCGCCTTGCCCCGGATATTGACGTGATCGCTTTGATCACCAACGAAGAACACACGTTTCTATCATCCACAACTGTCCGTGAAATAGCTGCTTTGGGCGGCGATGTTTCAAGCATGGTTCCGGAACATGTTCAAATGGCGTTGAGAAAACGATTCGAAGTCCTGGGAGAAGACCAAAAGATCGTCCCATTGACCTCATTAAGGGATTGAACACCCAATAAAAGGGAAACATGTTAAGATTGGTATGACGCTTGCAACCTGTCCTAATGTGTTTTACGAGCGGAGGACGATATGGACATCTTACATCTTGTAGATCGGCTTGAGGAGCTTTTCAATGAAAGCCGGCCTATCTGGCTGACTCATAGTGTCATTGTTGATGAGGACAGAATGCTGGATTTGATTGACCAGATGCGTGTTGCGGTCCCAGAAGAGATCAAGAATGCGCAGCAAATCATCACCCAGCGCGACCGCATCCTTGCACAGGCTAAGGAAGAAGCCAACCGGACTGTTGCCCTCGCCCGTGAGAAGGCAGAGAAGCGTTTGGAGGATAACGAAATGATCCAATCTGCCAAAGTCCGGGCAGACCAAATCATTGATCAAGCCCATAAGGAAGCTGCAATCTCACAACAGGAAGCGGATAAGTATATCCTGGATACACTCGCCAAACTGGAAACCCAAATGGAACGGTCGCTGAGTCAGGTCCGAAACGGGATCAAAACTCTGCAAGACGAGGCGTTCTCGTCTTCGCAGAACCCAGAAAGCCTAACTCCGTTGGATGATGGCTTGCTCTAATATCAATCGTCACTCTGTGAATTAAACATAAACCGGCATCAGATTGTTCAATGCCGGTTTTTCATTGGTTTGGATGGACAATTCAACTTAACAATCGTGCGTCTCGATCCCCTTTTTATTGGGAAAGGCTTGTCCTTTTTTCCCTTGTCTCTTCCCATTCATGTCCGCAGTCAAGGCACCTGTTCCGCAACAATTTCTTGCCGGAATAGTATTTCATCACCATTGGGATTCCGACGGATAAACCGATTAATCCAGAGGATAAACTCTGGCAGGTCATGAATCCCCAGTTAATGAACGTCAAAATGACCATTCCAAGTCCAAGCAGTGCCAACAACCCACCAAGACCCACACTTTGGGCAAGCAACGCCTGCTGTCATATCGACCACCGACTAATAAGACCCGATGAAAAATCAACACACAAAGGGATTCCGTTAATCTGAAACGATCAAAAGAATCTCTCCAAAATTCATTATACACAAGGGGTTAATTTATTGTAAAGATAATTAATTCTAAGATCAAAAAATACGTTCCACTGAAAACCAAAGGGTCAACTTCTGATTTCAGATCAGCTTTTTTTCTTGTTGTCGTTCTTCTGCTGGTGCAGCGCAATCGGCAGGACCTCGTCCATGTGTTTGACAGTGAGCAGTTCCATTTCCTTCAGTACACTCTTTGGGAGATCGTCCAGGTCCTTTGCATTCCGCTCTGGAATGATGACCTTCTTTAACCCTGCGCGGTGGGAAGCCATGACTTTTTCCTTGATTCCACCCACAGGTAGAACTCGCCCACGCAGGGTGATCTCACCGGTCATCCCCACAAGGTGAAAACTAGGTCGACTGGTGAACGCAGAAATGATTGCAGCAGCAATCGTGATCCCTGCGCTGGGCCCATCTTTCGGGATAGCGCCCTCAGGGACGTGTAAATGTACATCAACATTTTCAAATCGACTACTATCAATACCA
>Ga0075124_10000429_pt1 | contig 19820 bp, 17 predicted proteins | sample AntAceMetag02UKS_FD_69809 | JGI IMG/M metagenome (GOLD analysis project Ga0075124, IMG submission 69809) | Saline lake microbial communities from Ace Lake, Antarctica - Antarctic Ace Lake Metagenome 02UKS | ecosystem: Environmental > Aquatic > Non-marine Saline and Alkaline > Saline | place... | reverse complement strand
GGATGCCCCCTCACCTGGCGCAAGTCTGCCGTATTGATGGAAATGGCCTATTCCTTCGGTCAATCCTATAACGGCTATGTCGACATGGCCTTCCTCGGATTCGCACAGGTCGACATGTATGGAAACGTGAACACACATCATATAGGAAATGACCTGACCAACCCCAAAGCTCGGTTAACCGGCTCAGGTGGGAACAACGATCTGTCTTCACTTACTGAAAAAATGGTCCTCGTGGGGCTCCAGACACCTGAAAGATTCCCCGAAAAAGTTGATTTCATCACCTCTGTCGGTCATCTTGAAGGCGGAAATTCACGGCAGGAAGCGGGACTGATTGGAAAGGGACCTGTGGCGGTCATAAGTCCGTGGGGCATTTACGACTTTGAACCAGAGACCAAACGTATGCGCGTAAAAACACTCACTCCGGGTATCCCCTTCGAGATCGCAGAACAGACCACTGGTTTTGAGCTCCTGAAACCGGAGGGTGAAATACCCGAATCACCGATGATTACTCCAGAGGCACTCCACATTCTTCGTACCGGTGTGGATCCAAACGGCGTGTTCACCACGATGCCGTCATAATATAAACGACAATGCCCCGGTCTTCCGGGGCATTGTTCTCTATAGCAGTGATTTCGCTTTTTGACATATCATCCAGGGACAGAATATCTGACATAGCTGTAAACTAAAGCTTAGCAGGGGGGATAAGCTGAGCGTCCCTACAGGAAATGTGCACATTAAATCCCACAGGATTTAAAATAATGAAGCGCTTAATAAAAAGAAGGGAGGTTTTACATGGAGTACTCAGAAAAATCAATCGCCGGCATTTTCCACAACAGGGCACAACAGTACAGGCACGAAGCCTGTGTACGGTACAAGGAGAATGGTAAATTCACCGATATCAGCTGGGATGAGATGCAAGAAAGAGTCACGAATCTCGGGCTCGGGCTCATCACACTCGGTGTAAAAAAAGGAGACATGGTAGCGATTTTTTCCGACAACAGGTGGGAGTGGCTGGTCGCTGACCTTGCCATTCTTTCAATCACTGCGTCAGATGCACCAATCTATGCGACCAATTCGGGACCGGAAGCAGCATACATCGTGAACGATTCCGGCTCAAAAATCGTTTTTATCTCCGACCAGGACCACCTGGAAAGGACACTTGCCTCCAAAAACGAAATGCCGGGACTGGAAACGATCATAACCTTTGATCCTATCGCCACGGATGATACCAACATCCTCACCCTCGACCAGGTTATGGAGATGGGGGCACAATCAAAAGAAAAAGATGCCTTTGATGAGCGCCTCAACGCCATTGATTCTGAAGACCTCGCGACACTAATCTACACCTCGGGAACCACCGGTCAGCCGAAGGGCGTTATGCTTACCCATAACAATTTTGTTGCCAACATAAAGCAGTGCTATGAAAGTCATCCGACAATTGGGCATCACGATGTAGCCCTTTCCTTTCTTCCCTGGAGTCATTCCCTGGGAAGAACGGTCAGCGTCTACCTGATGTATGATATCGGAGCGGTTAATTATCTTGCCGAGAGCTTCCAGACGATTCTCGAAGACTTGCAGGCTTCACGCCCCACACTGGTGGTCAGCGTCCCCCGTCTCTTTGAAAAGATACACTCCGGTCTGCTCTCGAAAGTGGAAAAGGCCCCCCCGACCAAAAAGAAACTCTTTGGCTGGGCGACGAGCGTTGCCGACAGGGCGGTCGATTTCCGCGTACAGCGAGAGCCGGTACCATTCTTTCTTAATCTTCAGTACAACATTGCAGAAAAGCTTGTGTTTTCAAAGATGCGTGACGCCCTGGGAATGGATAAAATCAGTATCTTCATCAGCGGTGGCGGCGCGATTGCCACAGAGATTGACCGCTTCTTCAATGGTATCGGAATCAGTGTGCACAACGGCTACGGCCTGACCGAAACCACGCCGGTTACGAATGCCAATACTTTTGAGGTTTTCTCATTCGGTTCGGTGGGCCCTCCATTCCCCAGGACGGACATTATAATCGCCGAGGACGGAGAGATTCTCATCAAAGGCCCCCAGGTCATGAAAGGCTACTTCAACAAACCGGAAGAAACGAAGGCGGTATTTACGGAAGATGGCTGGTTCATGACGGGAGACATCGGATTCATAGACGAAAGAGGATGTCTCCATATCACTGACAGGAAGAAGGATCTTATCGTGACCGCAGGAGGCAAAAACATTTCGCCCCAGAATATAGAAAACACTCTTTCCGCCAATCTCTATATCGAGCAGGCTGTGACTATCGGCGAGGGTAAGAAATATCTGAGTGCGATTATCGTGCCCAACTTTATCGAGCTTGCCTCATACGCGAAGAGTCAGGGCATATCATTCACCGGGAACGAGGATCTCATCGAGAAGCCGGCAATCGTCAAATTCTACGATGAAAAGATAAAGGTGCTGATGAAGGACTACGCCAGGGTGGAACAGATACGAAAATACACCCTTCTCCCCCATGAATTCAGTATCGAAACGGGAGAGCTTACTCCAACACTGAAGCTGAAGAGAAAGGTGATCAACGAAAAATATTCACCCGTAATCGACGGCATGTATGAGTAACAGAAATTTCGGAAACTGAAGAAGATGCCCCGCATCGGCGGGGCATCTTCCCAGCTGGGGAAATTTTTAACGTGGCAATCCCCCTGTCTTTATGATAAACTACAGCCCACTGTTTGTTGTGAACCTTTCTAAAACCTTTACGAGAGATGGATTCTGTGCAGAATTTTCCAGACAAGATTATTGATTTTCACGTACATCTCTTCCCGGACAGACTCTTCGACGCAATCTGGAAATACTTCGCTTCAACCTACGGATTTAACATTCTCCATGAGCTCTATTACCAGGAGTGCATCGACTATCTCCATGAAAGGGCTGTGGAACATATCGTCTATTCCAATTATGCCCACAAAAAAGGAATAGCGAAGGATCTCAACACATGGAATCTCAAGGTCCTAGATGAGTATCCAGAACTTTACTGCTTTGCCGCATATCACCCCGACGACAATGATGCACTTACCATGGCGAGAGACCTTCTCGATCATCCCAGGGTAATGGGATTCAAGCTTCAGCTCCTTGTGCAGATGTTTTACCCCGACGATGAACGACTCTTCCCGCTCTATGAAATGGTCATGGAAAAAGGCAAGAGACTCTTGCTCCACGTCGGAAACGGACCGGTCGGAAACAACTATGTCGGCATCGAAAATTTCAGAAGGCTTCTCGAGAGGTATCCCGATCTTCCCGCAAACGTGGCACATATGGGAGCGATGGAATATGGTGGGTTCACCCAGCTCCTGGACCGCTTCCCCAATATCTACCTGGATACTACCTGGGCATTCCTCCCCAAATCCGGGCTGATGTTCGATCAGAAGGTCGAGGTCCTCGAGAACCACAAAGAGAGAATACTCTACGGGTCTGATTTCCCCAATCTTATCTATCCGAGAGAGGAAGAAATCAACTGTCTGAAAGGTTTCTACCTTTCCAGCGACTTCTACCAGCGGGTATTTCGCGACAACGGCCTTCAACTCTTGGGAAAATGATGGGAAGTCCTTGGCGGCATCCCCTGCTCAATCAAATATTACGGTTTTCGATCCGTAGACCAGTATCCTGTTATCGAGGTGAAGCCTCACCGCCTTGGCAAGCACAGTCCTTTCCAGATCTTTGCCCTTAAGCTTCATCGTCTCCACAGAATCCTTATGGGATATCTCGTTAACGTCCTGTGCGATAATCGGCCCCTCATCGAGCGTTTCCGTCACATAGTGACTGGTGGCACCGATTATCTTGACTCCCCTGTCATAGGCCTGCTGATAGGGCTTTCCTCCCGCAAAAGCGGGGAGAAAGGAATGGTGAATATTTATGATGCGGTTCCGGTACTCATCGACAAATCGCCCGCTCAGTATCTGCATATACCGGGCAAGAATTACGAGGTCAATCTTGCGTTTCTTGAGCTCTTTCAGCTCTTTTTCCTCCTGCTCGAGTCTGTTTTCCTTCGTAATCGGATAATGCCTGAATTTCATCCCCATCTGCTCGGCAAGGAGCTTCAGATCAAGGTGGTTGCTTATGACGAGCGATATGTCACCCCGAAAGTCTCCCATACGATGCCGCAGGATAAGATCATGAAAACAGTAGGTCTGGCTGGAAACGAAAATTGCAATCTTCGGTTTATAATCAGAAAAACGAAGGTCCCATTTCATCGAAAATTTCTCCGCCAGGGGAGAAAAGATCTTCGCTATCTCTTCGCGGGGTATGGAAAACCCCTCAAGTTCCCACTCAATCCTCATTAAAAAAATATTTTCGGGCTGAGCGGAATACTGCGCGGCATCAAGAATATTACCGTTATTCTTAAAGATGAAATTGGATATCGTCGCGACGATCCCCTTTTGATCGGGGCATGAAAGAAGTATGGTGGCAGTCGGTTTTTCCATAACAACAGAACTCCATTGAGTTTTTATTCCGTAGAGCTCAATATATGAAATAGCCCCTTCAAGTCAAGATTTAATGACTTTGCCAAATCCGACTCCTGTGATATAGAAGCGGGGATTTTCAGAGAAAGTTGAGGTAAGTGAGCACAAATGGGTCTCGTTAAAGAAATACCCCTTTCGAATCATCTGGTGGTAGAGGTGTGGGACCATTCTCGTACAATTGCCACCGATACGACAAAGGTTGAACTGGCAATAAAAATCAACGTCACCGTCAAAAAAGAGTATTTCGATAATCCCGATCATTTCGATATGGTAACCAGGATATTTGGAAAAGAGATATCCTATGAATACAAAAAGGAACGAACCTTCGTACACAGGGAAGAAAAAGAGAAGATTTTCAATGAACTCTTGGACGATTTCATAATAAGTACACTCCCCTATATCGAAAAACCCGTTTTTCCATCGCGATTCGTCCTTTCGAAATTGAGTGACATCCAGAAACGCCCTCACCGATACGGCAATCCTTTGTAGAAGAGTTTATACAACCACTCCGGTACGGTTAAGGGCACCTTTTCACCACCACCCTTTTGTGTTATGTTTTTTTGTTACAAATTATCAATAAAATGAGGGAGCAGGGACAATGCACAGCAAGGTTTCTATTATAGGATCGGGCTTCGTCGGCACGATGACCGCACAGAGAACGGTGGAAAAAAACCTGGCCGATGTCGTACTCTACGATATTGTTGAAGATCTTCCCCAGGGGAAGGCCCTCGACATATCGCAATCGACTTCAATAGAAAGATTTGACGGCAGGGTCACCGGTACCAACAATCTTTCCGACATAGAAGGTTCGGATATCGTTGTCTTCACCGCGGGATTTCCCAGAACCCCGGGAATGGCACGAGAGGAGCTGGCCCTCAAAAACGGCGGCATCATAAAAACGGTCACTGAAAAGATCTGTGACTATGCACCCGATGCTATTATCATAATGGTCACAAATCCCCTCGATGTGATGACCCATCTCGCCTGGCGGGTGTGCAGATTCTCCCCTTCACGGGTCATGGGAATGGGGGGCATTCTCGATACGGCGAGATATAAATATTTTCTTTCCCGGGAACTCGATGTTTCGGTGAAGGATATCGAAACGATGGTACTCGGCAGCCACGGGGAGTCGATGGTTCCCGTCGACAGTTATACAACGCTTAAAGGAATTCCCGTAAGCAATTACATACAAAAGGAACGTCTCGACGAGATCATCGAGAGGACAAAGAACGGGGGCGCCGAAATAGTCAACCTCCTGAAAAAGGGAAGTGCCTGGCACGCGCCTTCGGCATCGGTGACGGCAATGATCGAGGCGATTATCAACGACAGCAAGAGGGTATTCCCCGTTTCGACCTATCTTAGCGGGCAGTACGGAATAAATGGAATTCATATCGGCGTGCCGGTACTGCTCGGTGCTTCGGGTGTGGAAAAGATATTCGAGATAAAGCTCTCTCCGGGGGAACTCGCTGCCCTCCGTGAGTCGGCAGATATCATGAAGGAAACATTTGACGACCTCAAGATTTTATAACGATGAATGAGAAAGAGACAATCCTCTCCCTGGTTCAAAAGCCAAGCAGGTACATGGGAGGAGAGGTAAATTCGATAGAGAAAGACCTGGGAAAATGCAGCCTTTCCTTTGCCCTCGCATTTCCCGATGCCTATGAAGTGGGAATGTCTCACCTGGGCCTCCAGATTCTCTATACAATCCTCAACAACGAGCGCGCTATCGCGGCCGAGCGGGTCTATGCCCCGTGGCCCGACATGGAATTTCAGATGAGGAAAAGGGGGCTCCCTCTTACCTCCCTTGAATCAGGCACCCCGCTCAACCGGTTCGATATCGTGGGATTCTCACTCCAGTATGAACTTTCCTATACCAATGTATTAAATATGCTCGAACTCGGCGGCATTCCCCTCCATGCAGACGCAAGGGGCGACAGAGCGCCTATAATCGTCGCCGGAGGCCCCTCTGTCTTTAACCCCGATCCAATGGTTCCCTTCATCGATGCCTTTGTCATAGGGGAAGGGGAAGAGGTTATCCTGGAAATATCTCGCGCAGTCATGGAAGGGAAGAAAAAGAACTACGGCAGACAGGGGCTCCTTTCGTCACTTGCAGATATCGAGGGGGTCTATGTCCCCTCCATACACGGGAAAGAGAAGATAATAGTAAAGAGAGCTGTGACGGATCTGAATGAATCGTGTCTCCCCCTGAAACCTGTGGTACCGCTCATGAAGACCATACACGACCGTGCTACCCTGGAAATAGCGAGGGGCTGCACCAGGGGATGCCGGTTCTGTCAGGCGGGCATGGTCTGGCGACCCACACGGGAGAGAAATCCTGAAACCCTGAAAGAGGTGGCAGAGGAAATGCTCGCTTCAACGGGCTACGACGAACTCTCGCTCCTTTCACTCAGCTCGGGAGATTATTCACAGATTGAACCGCTTCTCGCTTCACTCATGGATAAATACTACGAACAAAGAATCGCCCTTGCCCTCCCCTCCCTCAGGGTGGAAACCCTGACAGAAAAGCTGATAGAGCAGGTAAAGCGGGTTCGGAAGACGAGCTTCACGCTGGCCCCCGAGGCGGGAACTCAGAGGATGAGAAATGTTATCAACAAGGGAAACACGGAAGAGGATCTTCTCAAAACCGCTCGTCGTGTCTTCGACGCCGGCTGGCGGTCAATCAAGCTCTATTTCATGATCGGACTCCCCACGGAACGTCTGGAGGATCTCGAGGGAATCGTGGATCTTGCCTATAAGGTGCTGAGGGAAGGGAATAACAGAAGGCAGGTTACGGTCAGTCTCTCCACATTCATCCCGAAACCTCACACCCCCTTCCAGTGGCAAAGGCAGATCAGTCTTGATGAGATAATCGATCGGCAGACGTTCTTTAAGAAAAATATCCGTCATAAAAACCTGAAACTGAAATGGCACGACGGGAAGATGAGTCTTCTTGAAGGGGTGCTCTCCCGCGGAGATGAAAAGACGGGTGCCCTTGTGGAACGTGTCTTTTCCCGTGGTTCCCGCTTTGACGGATGGAGCGATCAGCTCGCTTTTCCTTTATGGGAAGAGGCCCTGAAGGACCTAAAAATAAATGTCGATGATTATCTCAGAAAGAGAGATTACATCGAGAGTCTTCCCTGGGACAACATAGACTGCGGCATCACACGGGACTTTCTCATGGCGGAGGCGGAAAAGTTCACCCGGGGGGAACTCACGGAAGACTGCCGGTTTGAAAAATGTTACAACTGCGGCGCCTGCCGGGGTAATCTGAAGATGGTCCTTGCCGAAAAGGCTAAGGCCGTAACGGTAAAGCCGGAAGAAAAAGAGGCGGCGAAGGAGGCAGTAAAGTTCAGGATCAGATTCGCCAAAGAGGAAACGGCACGCCTTCTTTCCCATCTCGAGACATCGACGGCCATTATACGGGCCATAAATATGAGCGGCCTCACCTTTTGCTTTTCAGAGGGTTTTCATCCACACCCGAAGATATCCTTTCCCTTCGCCACGTCCGTGGGTATCGAGAGCAGAGACGAATATGCGGACATACAGGTGAAGAGGCCCGAAGAAGAGATAGAAAGCTATGCCGTCACAATCAATTCATTCCTTCCCTCGGGACTTGAAATCCTGCAAATCGAAGAGGTACCACTCGAGAGCGAGTCCCTGTCCCTCTTCATTTCAGGACATGAATATGAGATCTATCTTTCCGGGGAATGTGGCGATATACTCCTCTCATCGATGAACGAAAAAATAGAGAGCTTTCTCAATCTTGACAGCTTCGTCATAACAAGGGAAAGAAAGGGAAAGTACAGGGAGCGGGATATACGCCGGTTTGTCAGTTCCATGTCACTTGACCGCGGTGGATCAAAAATTGACCTTTCGATACAATTCAATTCAGAGGGGAGTGTGAAGCCGACGGAAATTCTAAAAGAGGTCATGGGGTTCGACGACGAGGCCACAAAGATGGCCAGAATCGTCAAGAGAAAAACCATATTCTCAAAGGAGAGCGTTTTCAATGCCAAAAGAAATCATCGTTAACTATACGGAACACGAAACGCGAATTGCGCTGCTCGACAATACCGACCTCTCCAATCTCTTTGTAGAGAGGGCCACTGAGCGGTCCATTGCAGGGAACATATACCTGGGAAAGGTGGTGCGGGTGCTGCCCGGCATGCAGGCAGCCTTTGTCGATATCGGCCTTGACCGTACCGCATTTCTCTATGTGGCCGATGCTTCCTACGATCTGTCGGATTTCGAATTTATGATAGACGAAGACGAAGACGGTCCCGATTTTGAAGAAAAATGGCACCGGAGGGAAGTTTTGCACTCAATAGAGGAGATAATAAAGGAAGGCCAGGAGGTCTTCGTCCAGGTCTCGAAAGAACCCTTTGGAAGCAAAGGCGCAAGGATCACGACCCATATATCCCTTGCCGGGAGAAATCTCGTCCTGATGCCTACCCTGAATCACATCGGAGTTTCCAGAAAGATTAAGGACGAAAAGGAACGGGAGCGTCTTCAGGAAATCATAGAGCGGCTGAGTCCCGAGGGGTACGGGTTTATCGCACGGACTGTCAGCGAGGGGAAGGAAGAGGATGAACTGAGGGGCGATTTCGAATATCTTACGAGGCTCTGGGAAACGATAAAAAAGAAAAAGAGCGAAGCGGGTGTGCCCGATCTCGTTCATGAGGAGCTTGGCGTTACCCTTCGAACCATGCGCGATCTCTATACGAAAGACGTGGGAAAAATCGTCGTGGATTCAAAAGAAGAGTACGAAAAGATTTCGCAATTCATAAACGAGTTCATGCCCGACACGGAGCATGTCCTCGATCTCTATGAAAAGGATGAACCCATATTTGATCACTACGGCATCGAGCTTGATATCGAAAGGGTATTGAATAGAAAGGTCTGGTTAAAATCGGGAGGGTACATAATAATAGAGGAAACGGAAGCCCTAACGGCAATTGATGTTAATACAGGCAAATACACGGGGAAGAAAAACCTTGAGGAAACGATTCTGAAGACCAATCTGGAAGCCGTAAAAGAGATCGCCTACCAGCTTCCGGTACGAAATATCGGCGGAATCATCATAATAGATTTCATTGACATGGAACCCGAGGCAAACAGGGACAAAGTATTTAATGCTCTCAGTGAGGAACTCGAAAAAGACAGGAACAAGACCAACATACAGAAGATATCCGAAATGGGACTCATTGAGATGACGAGACAGAGAACAGGGAAAAGCCTTGGAAAGATACTCTGCGAAACCTGCCCTTACTGTGACGGAAGCGGTGGCCTAAAGTCAAGAAAGACAATATGCAACGCCATCTTCAGAAAACTGGAGAGGGAAAGGATAAACGAGCTTACCGAAGCAGTCTGTATTACCGTTCACAAAGATATCGCCGATAGTCTCCTCGAAGAGGAGAGAGGTGCGATAGAAGTCCTGGAATCACGGCTGAACAAAAAGATCAATATCAAGGTGAATAATTATTTTCACCGGGAACACTTCGAAATAATCTACCTATGAGGCTGTTGCCTCCAAAAGGCGTTTATTCCTGTGATAGAGAACAATATCGGTAAAGACCATCGCGCCGTTCAAGACATATAAAAAAATCACAAAGTCAAAATTGTAAAATACCTTATGGAGAGTTCCGGCAATATAGCCCGCACCGACGACGTATAAAAAAAGGACGCTCTTTCCGGCATTGCTCTTCGATGTATAGGATTTATATATAGAAAGAGGCCATGCGGCCCCAAAGCAGATCAACATTACTATCTCAAAAAAACTCATAATCTCACAACCTCTTCATTACAACATTCTTTAAAAAGTAACCGGGCTGGTCTATTGACTGCGTCCGAATCCCTTTTTCTTCTTTTTATGTCAACTCTTTTTTTATCCTCACGGCGCAGACCTTGAGTTCGGGAATCCCTGATTTTTGATCCAACTCCCGCAAGGTCAGAATGTTCGCAGCCGCCTCCGCAAAGTGAAAGGGGATGAAAACCGTACCGGGAAGAACTGTCTCAGTGATACGGGTCGCGATACGAATTATTCCCCTTCTCGATTCAACAGCAATTTCCATACCATCCGATATCCCGAGTGCTTGCGCATCTCCGGGGTTGACCTCGATATAGGCCTCGTCGAGCTGGCCCTGAAGCGTTGGTGAACGCCGCGTCATCGTTCCCGTGTGAAACTGAAAGAGCGACCGCCCCGTCATAAGGATAAGAGGGTAGTCATCGTCGGGCAATTCGGGCGGCGGATTGTAGTCGACGGGGATAAAGCAACCTTTCCCCCTCGCAAATCCACCTGAATGGAGAAGGGGAGTCCCCGGATGGTTCCCTGCGGGACAGGGCCACTGAAGGCCCTCACCTTCGAGGCGATCATAGGACATTCCACGATAGATGGGGGTTACGCCCGCTAACTCAGAGAAGACCTCGCGGGCGGAATGCCATTCCATTTCTTTATATCCCATCCTCCCGGCCAGATCACCTATAACCTGCCATTCGGGTCGAGCTTCACCCACCGGCTCTACCGCCTTTCGGATGCGCTGCACCCTCCGTTCCGTCGAGGTAAAGGTGCCGTCCTTTTCCGCATAACTCGCACCGGGGAGGACAACATCGGCAAAGGCCGCCGTTTCGGTGAGAAATATATCGTGGACCACGAGAAAGTCGATGTTCTCCAGTGCACGGCGCACATGATGAGAATCGGGGTCCGAAAGGGCTGGATTTTCGCCCATGATGTACATCCACTTCGCCCGCTTTTCGTAGATGGCCTCCGTCATCTCGCAGAGGGTAAGACCGTTCTTCTCGGGAAGACGGTCCGTATTCCAGGACTTTGAGAAATAATCCCGAACATCTGGATCTACCGCGGACTGGTATCCGGGAAAGAAATCGGGGAGCACGCCCACATCGCAGGCACCCTGGACATTGTTCTGCCCCCGAAGGGGATTGATTCCCGTCCCCCTTCTCCCTACATTTCCCGTCGCCATGGCAAGATTCGCGAGGGCAACGACATTGTCCGTACCCGATACGTGCTGTGTTATTCCCATAGCATAGATAATGGATGCTTTTTCGGCACCGGCATACATACGCGCAGTCTCAATAATCTGATGAGCGGGAACACCGGTAATCGTCTCCACGTATTCGGGCGTGTAATCGTGAACTGATTTTACCACCTCTTCAAATCCCTCGGTATTATCTTCAATGAATCTTCGGTCTTCCCTCCCCTCCTCAATTATCACATGGAGGATTCCGTTTATGAGGGCCGAATCTGTACCGGGACTATGACGAAGATGGAGACGGGAAACCTCGACAAGATCAATCTTCCGGGGATCGGCCACAATCAGGGCAGCCCCTTTTTCCTTGACCGTTTTTATGATCCTCCGCCCGATAAGGGGATGTTGCTCCGAGGTGTTCGATCCTATAAGTAGTATGACGTTTGCATCCTCGATATCATCAATGCTATTGGTCATGGCCCCGCTTCCGAGCGTCATGGAAAGTCCCGCCACCGTGGATGCATGGCAGAGCCGGGCACAATGGTCGATATGCGACGTCCCTACTACAGCTCTCGCAAATTTTTGAAGGGCATAGTTGTCTTCATTGGTACACTTGGCGGAACCGAGAAAATTCACCGCATCGGGGCCATCACTTTCAAGAACCGCTTCGAGACGATACTTGATAACATCAAGCGCCTCATCCCAGGAAACTTCGCGAAATTTCTGCGAGCGATCTTCCCTCAGAAGGGGCCGGGAAAGCCGTTCAGGGTGATGAATAAATTCATGGGCACTCCACCCCTTGATGCAGAGTTTCCCTTCATTCACCCCCTCCTCAGAGGGGTAGAGGGCCTCCACCTTCTGGTCATGAACCCGAAGGACAATTCGGCAGCCGACTCCGCAGAAGGGACACAGTGTCTCCACATCTTTCCACATATCAGACCCCCTCCGTGAGGCGGGCTTCGAGCATTTCTCTTTCCCCTCTTACCTTGTGTTCACGAAATCCGATTTCATCCAGGCTCCATCCCATGGCAAGGGCCAGTAACTCGAGAAAATGAAAAACGGGAAGCTGTATACCCGTCAGGTCCTTTCGCACCGCCATTACCTGGCCGATTTCAAACTGCTGGAAACAGGAGGTGCATCCCACAGCCAGGGCCTCGGCACCGAAGCGGCTCATATCCTCCACTTTTCGCACCACGGCATGGAGAGAATCGTCCATCTTTCCGTCAAGGGTGAGCGGCGAACCGCAACATTGTGACTTTTCGCCATAGTCCACAACCTGGACACCGAGCGCACCGAGCAGTTCTTCCGTCTTTTTGGGATTAAAGGGGTTGTCGAACCGCATTATCTCGGGCGGATTATTCTCGTGACATCCACTGTGGTAGGAAATGCGCAAATTGGAAAGCGGTTTTTTTATCATCTTTCGAAGCCGCTCCGGACCGATATCCTCGTAGAACACCTTCAGAAAATGCCTGACGGAAACGGGTCCTTCAAGTTTACGGCCGACATCTTTGAGTGTTTCATTCACCTTTACTAAAAGCTCGGGGTTTTTCTGAAGTTCAAGACTTGCCGTCGCGAGCGTCATGGTACACGCGGGACAGAGCGTCAGAATGGAAAGATTTTCCTCCGCTGCTATGGCAAGATTTCGTGCCGCAAGTGTGAGCCAGGTAAACTGGTCCGCCCCCCTGAACCGAACAGGATCGGGGCAACAGGAAAACCCCTCAAGGTCGACCAACTCTATCCCAAACTCGGGGAAGAGTCGTCTCGCCAGATACTCGAACCGGGGAAAACGGGCGGGAATGAGGCACCCGAGAAAGAGGGCAAATCGAAGTTTTTTATCTTTTTTCACCATCATCAATTGCCGCCCTTTTTACGTCTCAGTTTTTCCTTCAATCCCGTCAGGCGGGCAATCCGTCTCACCTCATCAATACCCTTCGCCTCTGGCGTCGGGAGGCCAAGCTTTTCCCGGTCCTTCAGGGTCTTTTTTGTCACCGGAAAGGCCATCCCCGTTTCAAGGACAAGTTCTACGAGGTCGTACACATAGGGTGGCGCATCCCCCTCTTCGAAGGACTGTTCCTGAAGACTGACGATAACCTTTAAGGGATCGACTTCCTGGGGGCAGACATCGACACACTTGTGACAGCCCGAACAGGCCCAGAGCGCCTCATGGACCTGCGGCGCTTCGGAGGAGAAGAGATCATAGACAAAGGTCTTTCTGCCACCATATCCCTCCCTGTTTTGAATGACACAGTGGAGACTGCACACACTGCACTCGAAACAGCACTCACGAAGCTCTCCGTAATCGTAAAGGTTTTTACGTCCCTTGAAATTGATTGTAATCATAACAATCTCTTCATAACGTTACCTTATTTTGACCTTCAGTGTTCGCAGACGGTTGATGGCAGCGGCAAGCTCAAGCCCCCTGAAGGCGGCATAATTTCCCACAAGCCTGTTATTGAGGACATCGAGACCCTTTTCCTCTATTTTTTGAAGCACCCCATCGACGATTGCCTTCAGTGTCATCTCCCCTTCCATGAAGCCTGTGGCAAAATGAATGGCATCTCCAATGGCCCTCGTCTGGCTCATATCAACCAGCTGTTCCAGGGCACCCAGATCTATGGTCTGCGTACCGAATTCGATGGACTGGAGGCCCTTTGACGATATCTTGACCTCCCGTTTTCCCCTGCTGGGATCAAAACTTTTTGCGAGGGGAATCCTCTCCGAACTCTCTCCAAATGATTCGCCCCCTTCCGGCGTCCTCTCGGCACTGTATTTTTCCGCTATCTTTCGCGACTCTTCGGTTACCTCGAAGGGCCTGTACTCGATCATGCAGATAACCCTGTCTGCTACATCAAAATAATCACCCGAACCCCCGATGGCAAGGACCGTCGAGATTCCTATCTCCCGGTAAAGCTGCTCGATCTTATCGATGAAAGGGGTAATCGGCTCCTTGTCCTTGGAGACAAGTTCCTGCATCCGGTGATCCCTGATCATAAAGTTGGTGGCCGAGGTATCCTCATCGATGAGAAGCACTTTGCTTCCCACCTCCATCGCCTCGATGATATTGGCCGCCTGCGAGGTACTTCCGCTGGCATCCTCGGTGGAAAAATCCGCCGTCCCTTTGCCGAAGGGAAGATTATTGATAAAGGGAGAGATGTTCACCTTTTCGATCCGTCTGCCATCTTCGGCCCGTATCTTCATGGTTGCGGGATCTGTCACGACAAATTCACGGCCTTCCTCGGGAATATGATTATACACGCCCAGTTCGAGTGCCCGTAAAAGTGTGGATTTTCCGTGGTATCCGCCCCCCACGATGAGGGTAACCCCCTTTGGTATTCCCATCCCCTTTATGGAACCACGATTCGGGAGTGCTATCTCCACCCGGAGAGAGTCTGGACTCTCGAAGGGTATTACCGTGCCCTCTTTCATGGGAAGGGGATTGATGCCGCTCGCCCGGGGAAGAATGGATTCATCGGCCACAAAGGCAACCAGTCCCATTTCATCCAGCATATCCCTCAGAAAATCGGCATCTTCAGCCGTCTCGATATGACGATAGAGATCCTCTTCGGGGAGATTGGCAAATAAGAGCGAGGCTTTCACGATTGCCGGGAGTTCCTCAAAGAACATCGCCTCGGCGTGTTGTCCCGCAATTTTCCTTCCAAAGGCGGGAAGCCCCATCACAAACCTCGCCTCTACATAGTCATCGGTGACAAAGGCCGACGTGCGTTCCAGAATTTCCTGTCCCGCCCTGTCGATCAGAATGACGCCACTTTTCCCCGTTCCCCTGTTTCCTTTGGTGAACCTTCTTGCCGCGTCGAAGAATCGCCGCGTGAGGAAATCACGAAGGGCAATCTCGCGGCTTTTTGACTTCCGGGTATCTTCGGGAAACCGGGCGATTTTCTGGGGCACGCGCACACGAACCCTGCTGGGATCGGCGAAGGGATCTCCCTGGACATGGTCGATGATAAGGGTAAAGTCACCGAAGTCGTACTCACCTTTGATGTCCTTGAAGGCCTTGTATCCCCTGCCGTCAATTCTCTGCAGTATTCCACTGAGGTCTTGGGCGGTTCTCATTTTCCCCCTTCGTTTTAATCGAGATTGACTTCCTCTTTACAGTTTCTGCATCTCCGTGCTCCCCTGAAGAGAGGAGTGCCGCAGTGGGGGCAACTGTATCGTTTCTCTTCCTCTTCTATCCAGCGTTCCGTTCCCAGTTCCCTCCAGGCGGGAATCGAACGGAGCATCACCTTTTTTCCTACGGGAATGGGGAAATCCTCGATAATCTTACAGGGAAACTCATCACACTCGTGGCATCCCTCATAGCCCTTTTCCCGCACGCAGTCTTTAATGGGACATACCTTGCAGTAGAAAAATACGTCATCCGAGAGGCATCCTTCACACCGTAAATCCTCTGGTTTTACCCCGTACATCGGCGCCAGTTTTTCTTTGAATTTTTCATTGTTGTCTCTGTGGGCAATCCGTATGGCGCACACACCGCAGTAGAGTCCGCATGGAGCCGCAAGTTCCCGTTTCACTTCCATTCTCCTCTCCTTTGTTTCATTTTTTATCCTGCACCGAAAGGGTCAGAGCCTTCTGCTGACAAAATCTGCAAGATCCTCAATCCTGCATTCAGCCGTTTTCAGATCGTGTTTTGCAAAGGCGGCCGTATATTTTAAACCGCTCCCCGTCACGATGCAGACAACGGCACTCTTTTCATCGATTGTTGTATCCTCTCTCAATTTTGTGAGCGCCGCAAGAGGGACCGCTCCGGCAGGCTGGGCGAAGACTCCTTCTTCGGCAAGCCTTTTCTGCGCCTGAAGAATTTCATCGTCCGTGACGGCGGTAAAAATCCCCCCATTTTCCCTTATTTTCCTCAAGACCTCATTCCCGCTGGGGGGGAAGGGGTTTTCTATGGCATGGGCAATCGTATCGGGATTTTGAAACCTGGATACTTTTTCTTTATCTTTAAGAGAGGCCTCATATATTGGCGAACAGCCGGTTGCCTGGGCGCAGACAAATCTGGGCACTTTCTTTATAAGACCGCAGTCCAGAAACTCCTCAAATCCCTTTATGATACCCCGCAGATTTCCGCCCGAGCTCGTCGGTACGATGACAAAATCGGGCGGCTCAAAATTCATCGCCTCGCAGATCTCAAAGGCGATTGTCTTTGATCCTTCCACCCTGAAAGGCACATCTGAATTGATAAAATAGATGCCGCAGTCTTTCCCGATTGCAAGGCTTTGAAAATAGAGATCCCCATAATCACCATCGACCCGTATCAGAAGAGGATCATAGATGGCAATCGGGTCCAGCTTTTCAGGGGGGATATTTGCGCTCACAAATATAAAGGTTTTGAGTTTCGCCCGTGCGCCATAAGCGGCCACTGAAACGGCCATATTGCCGCTCGACACCGTCCCGATCCTCTCATATCCCAGGGACAGAGCATGATTAACGCCCGATACGGTTCCCCTGTCCTTGAAAGACCAGGTGGGATTCTGACTTTCGTTTTTAAAGTGGAGTGATTTTATCCCTAACTCGGAGGCGAGCTTCGTAGATTCGATAAGAGGAGTAAAGCCCTCTTTCAGTGATATTGTCCCTTCGCCTTCGGAAAAGGGGAAAAAATCGGCGTAGCGCTCCAGAATAGTTTGATGAAGGATGTTGCCATCGGTGATTTTCCCCGCCGATACCCTTTCCACTTCCAGAGGCTCGGCGCACGAATCGCAACGGGGATAAACCCTTTCAACAGGATAGGTTTTTCTGCAGTTTGTACAGACGATGTTTGTATTCTTCATTTTTTCACTACGTTAGTTAGAAATAATCGATACAACAATACCGAGAAGAGATAGCAAAAAAGAGAGGCTCTATAAAGCAATAATTTATGAAAAGGGGCAACTCCTTTTTAAAGATTTTCTGTTTCACCCGTTTTACCGGCTTACCTATTCATATTTTCTAAATCTCACGGAAATCAAAAACGAGGCATTTTACCTGTGTCAAATTTCACACTGACCGCGTGATACGTATTATAGAAATGTATTATAATTTTTTGGTAGTCAAATACATACAACAATTAAAAATTTTTCTTCATGAACAACGATCTTTAAAAACCGACAAAGGCAAACTGCTCGTGAGGGTAGGACGCAAAGCCATGGGTCACAAATCTGGTGATCGCCAGGCTGCCGAAGTTTTTATCAGTGTAGTATCCCCAAACAAAATTCCGCTGAAACAAATTTTCGCGATTTCTACAGAACTTACCTATTCCAGAATTATCGGGGACTCCAAGAGCTCCACTCCTATCAAAGATTAACCTGCGAGATTTTAGCCTGTGAATTTGCCGGGTGAGTTTACAACAACCTCCTTCGTAGGAAAAGGGGACACACGGTACTACTGCAGAATAAAAATTTAGGATTAAAAGAGGATACCATCATGAAATTAAAGAGATCGATACCAAGAACTTATCTTATATTATTCTTTTTCGTTTTAATTTCTCTTATTTTTCTTGCCTTACCCCTGTCATCTCTCGCTAAATTACGCCCACTGGACGACAATTTTTCTATGAGCTGGGGGGTCGCAGCGCCGGGGTGGTTCAGAATAAACTCAGTTCCGGCGAGACCGACTCCGGTCTGGTTCGATGTAGACATTACAAGCTCAGAAGTTAAAGAGGAACAGCCAGTAGCAAAAGCACTCTCCGGAGATATCAAGGAATCTGTTCTTTCCGGCCTCCTGGTACGGTATGATGAATTGGGTGTTATAAGCGTAACCGACCTCTATTTCATGGATTCCCTGGATTTACAGGCTGTGTGGTGTGATGACGACGGCCTTGTCGATGATGGTTCACACATGCCGTGGACAACCGAAACGACGAAGGGCTGCGTATGGGTCGATATTCATGCAGAGATTCTTGAGAGAAAGGGAGACACGGCTGTGGCTACTCATGTGGCGGCCGATTCGGGGACATACAAAGATTATGCCGGAGAGCAATTCCTGAGGATTTACTTTCCTGAATCAGTAACGGCATCGCTACAGGAATATGACGCCACGATCAAGCTGGGGTGCTGTGAGGATGGAAATCCGGAACAGTTTGATACCTTGGGAAGCCTGTATCTGAAGGATATACGGGTGAAGATACACGAAAACAGCTGGACTGACATTGCTGTACATAGATAATCACCATTCTTTACGGATTTATTAAGAAGTAGCAACAATTAAGCCAATGTAACCATACCAACAGACTGATTTTTCTATTGTCCTTGTAAAATCCTTAAATATGATTAAGGCAACGACAGCCCATTAAATACGCCTGCAAATCAACAAGATTATTTAGCGTAAAAATTGTAGATTACTATTTGTAAGTCTTGCTCTAATAGTTCTTGACAGAATATCATAACAGAGTTAGTAGGTTACATGTTTTATCGCTCTTGATTGTAACATCTGTGCTTGTGAGCAGCGCTACCAGGGGGGGGTTATGGTCTGATCATCGAAAGCCCTGTTTCTCGAAATGAGAGATAGGGCTTTTTTATGAACAGCTTACTAGCTGCAGTTGCCGAGATAAAAAGGAAAAATGTCATTCTATAAACACTTTTCGCTTTCTTGAGGTAAAATTACAATGGTCAATTTATTTTGGAACAATAATGGGGAAACAAAAAGTTTGTTATCTACCCCATTCAAAACTGAGGAAGAATTTGAAAAGGAAGCGTTCAATACGCAAGAAATACTTGAGGACATTTTTCTCATCAAACGCCAGATAAGGGATGGCAACAAAACAGGCATTCCAGATATCGTAGGAATAGATAATGACGGCAATGTCTGCATCATCGAGATGAAAAATGTCAAAGTTGACGCTAGTATCATACCACAAGTTCTACAATATGCCTTTTGGGCTGAAACAAACCCAGATTCCATAAAATCCCTTGACAGCAAGATATATACTGCTATATTTAACCAATCGATCAGTTAAATGCTCTGCGTGTGAATTGTCTGTTATGAATAAGCGTGAACACATATTCAAAGCTGCCGACAAGTTGTTTGGTGAAGTCGGATTTGATGGTGCTTCCACCAGCAAAATTGCGGAGATATCCAATACCAACAAGGCCCTGATTCACTATCACTTCAAGACAAAGGAAGGCTTGTTCCAGGCTGTCCTCGATCGTTATTTTCAGAATCTTTCCGAGATATTACAGGAATCCCTATTGCAGGAAGGTCCCATTCGGGATAGGTTGGAACATCTCATCAATGTCTATATCGATTTTCTTGAGCAAAATAAAAACTATTTGCATATTGTACAGCGTGAAATAATGGGCGGTAAAAATAAGGAACGCATCATTAATCACATGGTCCCTATCTTCGAAATAATCAT
>Ga0075124_10000423_pt1 | contig 19951 bp, 18 predicted proteins | sample AntAceMetag02UKS_FD_69809 | JGI IMG/M metagenome (GOLD analysis project Ga0075124, IMG submission 69809) | Saline lake microbial communities from Ace Lake, Antarctica - Antarctic Ace Lake Metagenome 02UKS | ecosystem: Environmental > Aquatic > Non-marine Saline and Alkaline > Saline | place... | reverse complement strand
CTGAATCGTCCCGAGATCAGAAACTGTGTCGACAGAGCAACGGCGGATAAGCTGGCCGATGCCTTCAGGGCCTTTGACAGCGATGACAGTCTTGATGTGGCCGTTTTATGGGGTTCGGGGGGAACGTTCTCGGCCGGTGCTGACCTGAAAGCACTTGCCGAAGATCCCCACACGAGGGGAAACAGGCTTAACGAAAATATGTCCGATGATGGCCCCATGGGTCCCACGAGGATGAGGCTCTCAAAACCGGTCATCGCTGCCGTATCGGGCTATGCCGTGGCGGGAGGACTCGAGCTCGCCTGCTGGTGCGACCTTAGGGTAATGGAGGAGGATGCAGTGCTGGGGGTCTTCTGCCGCAGATTCGGTGTTCCTCTCATCGACGGGGGAACTCAACGACTTCCTCGCCTCATCGGGATGAGCAGGGCCCTCGATTTGATCCTGACGGGACGGCCCGTCGGTGCGGAAGAGGCCCTCTTCATGGGACTCGCAAACCGAGTGGTAAAAACAGGGACGGCGCGGGACGAGGCGGAAAAGCTTGCGAGAGAGATCTCCCAATTTCCGCAGGTATGCATGCGGAGCGACAGGGAGGCGCTCTACGACGGTTTTGACATGGATTTTAAAAACGCCATGGAACTCGAATTCAGACTGGGGCTCAGGGTTGTTGCCAGCGGCGAGACGGGGGAGGGGGCTCTCAAGTTTTCCGGCGGTGTGGGTCGTCACGGTCAGTTCTGACGCGAATATCTAAGGTTCGTAGTAGATCGGCTTTCCCATTTCGCTGAAGGAGAAATTCTTGAAGATGTTGTATCCGTTATAGTCTAGAACCCTGAGATCATCCGTCTGGTACAGATCTCCCATGATAATGGTGAAATGTTTGCCGTATCTTTCCTTTACCACGTCTAACGGGAGTTCCGAGGCGATAAACTTCTTTATTCCCTTTGCAGCGAGCTTGTCGATAAATGCCGGGTCTGCCAGTGACTCATAGGAGGTCAGGACGAGAATCGGTCCGTTACCGGTGAAGATTATGGCGACCTTCATGGTAATTCCCTCCTTTCCTTTTGTTAGACATGTAAGTATAGAGCAAAATATTACGGTCTGTCAATCCTAAGCCATATCCTCCGCAACCGTAGCGAATTGCTGACGACGGAGACGGAACTCAGGGCCATGGCGGCGGCGGCGAACATGGGATTCAGGAAGATCCCGAAAAGGGGATAGAGTATTCCCGCTGCAATGGGGATTCCGAGGCTGTTGTAAAAAAATGCCCAGAAGAGGTTCTGCTTGATCACTCTCATGGTGAGCGATGAGAGACGGATCGCAGAGCTCACGAGCCCCAGATCGTCCTTCATAAGGGTGATATCTCCCGCTTCACGGGCAATATCGGTGCCGGACCCGATGGAAATTCCCACGTCTGCCGCGGCAAGGGCCGGCGCATCATTGATGCCGTCTCCCACCATGGCTACGGTGCGACCCCGCCTCTGGAGGGCCCGTATCTCTCGCTCCTTGTCTTGGGGGAGTACCTCGGCGATGGTTTCTTCTATCCCGACTTGGCCTGCGATGGCCTCGGCGGTTTTTCTGTTGTCGCCCGTTATCATTGCGACCGTAATTCCCTCTTCTCGGAGGCGAGCGACGGCCTCTTTGGCCGATTCCTTTGGCTGGTCTGCAAATCCGATGATTCCCGAGAGCTTACCCTCCCGGGAGACAAAGGCCAGTGTCTTGCCCCATAATTCCTGGGAGTTTATCGTTTCTTCCGCCTGTGCCATGGACACGCCTCTCTCTTCCATGAACGTTCCGTTTCCCAGAAGGACCTCTTTCCCCTCGATTTTTGCTGCGATTCCCAGACCGGGAAAGGCCTCAAAGCCGGTTACTTTGAGGGCCTCGATACCTTCTTCTTCCGCCTTTTCCTTGACCGCACCGGCCAGGGGGTGTTCCGAGACGACCTCAAGGGAGAGGACCATCTCGAGAAGGAGCTTCCTCTCTTCGCCGTTCACCGTGATAATGTCGGTAACGCGGGGTTTTCCCTCGGTGAGGGTCCCTGTTTTGTCAAAAACCACCGTATCGAGCTTGTGGGCCTTTTCCAGTGTCTCTCCTCCCTTTATCAGGATGCCCCTTTCAGCGCCCAGGCCTGTTCCCACCATGACCGCCGTGGGGGTTGCAAGTCCCATGGCACAGGGGCACGCGATAATCAATACGGAAACGAAATTCAGAAGGGCACGGCTGAGGACCGGTTCGGGAACGAGAAGGTACCAGATGATGAAAGTTGCTATGGCGATGGTAATCACCACGGGAACAAAGACGGAGGCAACCCTGTCGGCAAAACGCTGGATCGGGGCCTTTGACCCCTGGGCCTCCTCGACGAGCTTGATGATCTGTTCGAGCATTGTATCCCCACCCGTCTTTGTCGTTTCGAATTCGAAACTGCCGCTCTGGTTGATGGTTCCGGCAAAGACCCTGCTTCCCTTATACTTTTCAACGGGGATGCTCTCACCGGTGAGCATCGACTCGTCAACCGATGAAATCCCTTCTCTCACCACGCCGTCGGTGGGTATTTTTTCGCCCGGTTTCACGACGATGGCATTTCCCGGCACGATGATTTCAAAGGGAACGTCTTTTACCGTTCCCTCTTTAAGAAGATGGGCGATGGCGGGTTTCAGGTCTGCGAGCTTTCTCAGTGCCTCCGAGGTCTTTCCCTTGGCTCGTGCTTCCAGAAGCCTTCCCAAAAGGACCAGGGTTATGATCATGGCGGCCCCGTCAAAGTAGACAGGGGGTATTGTCCCGGTAGTTGAGAAAAAACCGGGCCATAGAACGACCGTTGTTGAATAGATATAGGCGGTCATCGATCCCAGAAAGACAAGGGTATTCATGTCCGCCGTTTTCTGCTGTGCCGCCTTAAGGGCGCCTCTTAAAAACCTGCCTCCCACCCAGAATACGACCGGTGTGGTGAGGATGAAGAGAACGGCCATCATAATCCGCTTCGGTATGAAGGAGAGGAAGGGGAACCAGCCCTGCATGCTTCCCATGAAGACAAGGACACTCAAAATTGTCCCCGCCGATACCTTCAGCGTAAGCTCTTTGAATTCCCTCTTCCGTGCCGTTTCAACTGGATCATCTCCTCTGTCTTTCAGAATACCGAGGAATTCGTAGCCCGTTTTCCCGATGACTTCCTCTACCTTTCTGATATCGACCCCGCCCTTCTCATGGACAAGGGTTGCCCTTGATGTGGCCAGGTTCACCGAGGCTTCTTTTACCCCCGGTATGGTTTGGAGGGCCTTTTCCACACGCCTGATGCAGGCGGCGCAGGTCATTCCGCCCACCATGACAGTGGTTTTTTCTGAGCTGTCCCCGGAAGGCGGCGCAAATTCCGTGATTTCATACCCCAGGTCTTTGACTGTCTTCGATATTTCTCCCGTCTCCAGAAAATCTGGATCATAGAGAACCGTGGCCGTCTCGGTGGAGAAGTTGACGGAGGCATCCTTCACGCCGTCGAGCTTTTTGAGGCCCTCTTCCACGCGCCTCACGCAGGTTGCGCAGGTCATTCCCCGGACGTGAAAGGTGTCTTTATTCGACTTCGTATCCGGCATTGCTGATCCGTTCCCGTATCGTTTCCCCGTCCACGGGTCTCGTTTCGTCAAAACTGGCTTCGCCCCTTTCGAGGTCAACCGTGACATTCTCTATTCCCTCAATTTCATCGAGGGCCTTTGTGACGGCCATAACGCAGTGCTGACATGACATACCCTTAATCTTTATGGTTTTCATAATTACCTGTCCTTTCGACTATCCCGTCAACTCCCTCTTCCAGAAGACAAGGATTCCATCTTTCCCGAAGGCAATATCGACAAGCTCCCAGCCCTCCCTTCCCCCTTCGTTCAAGATGTTCCGGAAAATATCGGTCTGGCTGTGGGGGATATCCTCGAGATTGCACTCGCCTCCCTCGGAGCAGAAAACGATCAACTGGTTCAGGTCCTCGGCACTATGACGGGTAATTTCATATTCAAAGTGTCTCATTTTCTCTACCTCCTTGCAAAACGGAAGGTTAAAAACCCCCGTTATGTTTATGATAATCACGAATACGCTATTGTCAAAAATGAAGAATTTCGGGTGGATGGAAAAGACGGAGGGTGGTCGACACGCTGACATTTCCGGTACATTTTTTAACTTGAAAAAGGGAATCCTTTACGATAGAGTCACCTCCAATCTGGGCGGTTAACTCAGTGGGAGAGTGCTACCTTCACACGGTAGAAGTCACTGGTTCAAATCCAGTACCGCCTACCATGAATATGAAGGGGTCGGGACCTGTGTCTCGACCCCTTTTGATTTTTTACAAACAATTCCGAGGACGATCACGAGGCGGACACCATCGATAATAGGGCCCTCCGCCTAGGAAACGGGTTCAATTTCAATGCCTGTTTCCGCGGTAAAAAATATGTTGACAGAAAGGGACGATATCACTATATAGTGTCGTCGACCGCGGGTAGCCTTACACGCCGGATATAGAGGCAGAGGAGATGCGGTCTCTAATGGACCTATTCTTGCTGGGGGATCGTTCAATGGTAGGACGCCGGACTCTGACTCCGTTAATCAAGGTTCGAATCCTTGTCTCCCAGCCATTTTTTATTACTTCCCCGAAGCGACTCGTTTCCCCCAGGTATCCCGAAGTGCGACAGCCCGGTTGAATAGAGGCTTCCCCGGTTTGGAATCCCTGGAATCGACGGCGAAATACCCGATCCTTTCGAACTGGTATCTGCTTCCCGGTTCCGCATCTTTCAGGCTGAGCTCCACATAGCATGGACACAGCGTTTCGAGGGATTCTGGATTCAGGTATTCCTTAAAGTCTCCGGACTCGGAGGCGGGATCGGCCACCTGAAAAAGCCTGTCGTAAAGCCGGACTTCGGCGGGCATTGAATGCTCCGCCGATACCCAGTGAATCACCCCCTTCACCTTGCGGCCGTCTGGGGGCGGTGCGTTTTTTGTTTCTGGATCATAGGTGCAGTGAAGTTCAGTGATTTCTCCGGTTTTTTCATCCTTCACCATGCGCTCGTAGCGTATAACGTAGGCGTTTCTGAGCCGGACCTCGCGCCCCGGGGCGAGACGCTTGTATTTACCCGGTGGATCTTCGTGAAAGTCGTCGCGCTCGATATAGAGCACCCGTGAAAAAGGAAGCTTTCGCGTTCCCATTTCCGGGTTCTGCGGATGATTGGCGAATTCGAATTCCTCCACCCTAGCCTCGGGATAATTATCGATAACGACGCGAAGTGGTCTCAAAACTCCCATCACCCGCGGTGCCCGTTCGTTCAGGTCGTCGCGAACGCAATGCTCAAGAAGTGCCACGTCGATGAGGTTATCATTTTTGGCCACACCGATTTCGGCGCAGAAGTTTCTGATCGCCTCGGGCGTATAACCTCTCCTTCGGAGGCCCGAGACGGTGGGCATACGGGGATCATCCCACCCTGTGACGTAACCCTTTTCCACCAGTTCGATGAGCATCCGCTTGCTGATCACCGTGTAGCTCAGATTGAGGCGGGCGAATTCGATTTGCTGGGGCCGGCTTCCCGAGATCAGTTGATTCACAATCCAATCATATAAAGGGCGATTGTTTTCAAACTCCAGTGTACAGATCGAATGGGTAATATTCTCGAGTGCATCGGAAAGGCAGTGGGCAAAATCGTACATTGGATAGATAACCCATGTATCTCCCGTCCGGTAGTGGGGTGCCCTTTTGATGCGGTAGATAACGGGGTCGCGCATGACGATGTTGGGAGAAGCCATGTCGATCTTGGCACGGAGGACATGTGAACCGTCCTCAAATTCACCGGCCCTCATTCGCTCAAAAAGATCCAGGTTCTCATCGACGGAGCGGTTTCGAAAGGGGCTTTCCCTCCCCGGTTCGGTGAAGCTGCCACGGTATTCGCGTATCTCATCAGCGGTGAGATCGCAGACATAGGCCGTCCCGGCCTTAATGAGTTCAAGGGCAAACTGATAGAGCTTCTCAAAATAGTCGGAGGCAAAAAAGAGACGGTCCTCCCAGTCAAATCCGAGCCAGTGGATGTCGTTGATAATCGAGTCCACATATTCGAGGGATTCGCCGCTCGGGTCGGTATCGTCGAATCTGAGGTTACAGGTACCCTTATACTGATCGGCGATGCCAAAATTGAGGCAGATCGACTTTGCATGTCCGATATGGATGTAACCGTTCGGTTCCGGCGGGAAACGGGTAGCGACACGTCCCTGATTCTTATCTTCTCTAAGGTCATCATCGATGATCTCCCGGATGAAATCGCTGGGAGCATAGTTCTTCTCTTCAGTCATAAGTGGAGACTCCTTCTTGTTATATAGCGCTATCAAGGATCGTTACCGAAAGACCCTCGATGTTTTCAAAATCCTTTCTGTTGAGCGTGAGAACCGAGTATCCGCGAGATAGCGCCGTGGCTGCGATTATCATGTCATTGACCCCGACGGATATTCCCCTCCGCGCCGTGCTGCTCCATATCTCGGCAAATGTTCTGGCCGCCGCCGTATCGTAGTCAAAGACGGTGAACGTTGTGCACACCTTCTCGACAAAGGCCAGCCGCTCCTGCTTTCTCTCTTCTCCGTCCGCACGGTGAGCGCCGTGGAGGAGTTCCGCAATACTCACCACACTGATGCCTGTGGGTTCGCCCTCTTTTATGGGAGCCAGATTCTCTATCTTTGTTCCGAGGCGCTCATAGTTAATAAGAACACAGGTATCATAGATTGTTCCCATTTCGTTCCTCCCGGCGGGCCTTCGGCGAATTCAGCGACAATTGTCTTAAAAAATTACATTTCAGGTGAGATGAATATAAGGAAAGCACTTTCCTGTCAATAAAATAGAGCGATCCGTTTATCGAGAGAAGGCTCCTCGAAAAGCCCGATCAATCGCTACCTTCTGTTCGTCAGGTATGCCCCGCTTATAACCATAGCGGCACCGATGATGAGAGAGAGGTCCAGTGTCTCCTTGAGGATGAGGAAGGAAAGTATCACGGCGCTTATGGGGACGAAATTGATGAATACCGCCGCCTTTGAGGCCCCGAGTTTTTTTATCCCTTCATAGTACCAGGTGAATCCAAGGACGGTGCCAAAGAAGCCGAGATAAAAGATGCTGAACCAGTCTGCCCCGCTGTACCCACCTAAATCGCTGAATATTCCCTCGAAGACGGCAGGGGGAAAAAGTAAAAGGCCGCCGATGAGACAGGAGTATGTCACCGCCGAAAAGGGAGACATATCATGCATGGTTCGCTTCCCGATCAGTGAATATAAGACCCAGCTTACGACACATCCGAGGATGTAAATCTCTCCACTGCCAAGACCTCCCTTTAGTATTATCAGGGGATTGCCCTTCGATATGACGATGATGGCACCGGAGGCGCAGAGTAAAATGCCCGCTATGTTAACCCTGGTCAGCTTTTCTTTGAAAACAAAGTATGCGAACAGGGTGATAAAGATGGGGTTCGTGGCAATAATGAGTGAGGCTCTGCCTGCCTCTATTACTTTCAGCCCCGAAAGAAAGAATATATTATAGGCGAAGACACCCGTCATACCGAGGAGGAGCACCGGCACAATCTGGTGTTTTTTCAGGAGAGGGATGCCTCCCTCCAGTTTTCTGGTGATAAAGATCAGAAAAAAGGATGCCACAGCGAATCGCAAAAAGGCGGCGCTGAAAGGGCCCACATTTTGTGCAACCGTCCGTCCGGCAACAAAAGTTCCTCCCCAGAAAAGGGCAACAAAGAGGAGCTTCGCATATTGCGTCATTTCACATTCACCGTCTTTTCTTTGATCGACCGGGCACAAGAAGATATTTGTCTCAGATAAATTTACCGGCGATCCAGTAGAGACCCATGCCGAAAATTACCGTTCCTGCGAGGGATCGTGTCTTTATGGCAACAATAAGTGTCGGTATCGCCACGAAAAGTTCTGGCCGCAGGAGGTCAAGATGCCGCGGTTCGCCCGTCGTGACAAGGAGCGGGAAGATAAGGGCACTCAGTATGGCGGCGGGGATGAAGTCGAGCCACTCGGCAAACCATTCGGGCAGCCCTCTCCTGGAGAGATAAAGAAGAGGAAGCCAGCGGGGTACGTAGGTGACAACCCCCATTCCGATGACAATCAAGAGATAATCTGTCGGTATCATGATCCCCCTCCCATCCCCTGTGAAAGTCCGGACCTCTTGAGGATTACCCCCAGTGTTGCCGCCGCTGTCGAGGCGATGAATATGTAGGCATTTCCGGGAATAATAAGTGACAGGAGGACGGCCGCGAGCCCGGAGGTAAGGGCGATTACAACATAAAAAAATCCCCGAATCTGGAAAATCAGAAGGCAGATAAACATGGCAACGAGTGCATAGTCGATGCCGAAGGCGCCGGCAGGGATAAACTGGCCTCCGTATCCCCCCGCTACCGTGCTTCCTATCCAGGCGAGATTCGCGGTGTGGTTGAGAACGAGGGCGCGACGCCAGTCCCAGTCACGTTGCCTGAAATTGGCGACATTGAGGGCGAAGCTCTCGTCGGTGACCCCGTAGGCAAAGGCCGAAAGCCAGCCGTGACTGAGACCTCTCACATATCTCGAAAGGGATGAACTCATGAGGAGATGCCGCAGGTTTACGGTGAATGTGGTGATAACGATGGCGAAAAACCCTGCGCCGGCGCTGAGCATCGAAACGGCGATAAACTGCGAACTCCCCGCATAGACGAGAAGCGACATGCACCCGATTTCAAGGGGGTGAAGACCCGCTTTCTGGGCGATAACACCAAAGGCGAGGCCTATGGCGAGGTATCCGAGGCAGATCGGCCAGGCCCCGAGCATTCCGTCTTTGATGGCAGAGGGCCAGTCATTTCTATTCTCCTGCGAATCACCTGGGCGCATAGGATTTCTTTTTTGTCCCCTCCTGATTTCCGTCACAAAGATCGAAGCGGATTAGCCCGGTGACATACTACACTTGATGGGGTAAGTCAAAAAAAGTGTGCCCGCCTTCCGGTCCGGAAAGGCCAATTGACATAGAGGGAAGGCTCATGTATAGGCTTTTTAAAACCAAATCGAGTATATTTACCCTTTCGAAGGAGGCGAAACATGCAAAACTTTATCTTTAAAAACCCGACAAAAATCATCTTCGGGAAGGGTCAGATTGGAAAAACAGGCCGTGAAGTTGCGAAATTCGGAAAAAAAGTGCTCATGGTTTATGGTGAGGGGAGCATCAAGAAAAGCGGTGTCTATGATCAAGTCGCAGCATCGCTTCGGGATGCGGACATCGAAATCATCGAGTTTCCCGGAGCCAGGTCAAACCCCGTCCTCTCTCATGCCCTCAAAGGTGTGGAAGTTGCTCGTGAAAAGGGGGTTGATGCAGTACTTGCGGTTGGCGGCGGAAGCGTCATCGATACTGCAAAGACAATCGCCGTCGGGGCGAAAACAGATGACGATCTATGGGATTTTTTTACTCATAAAAAGGCAATAAAAGGGGCACTTCCTCTTCTGACGGTGGTAACCCTCTCGGCAAGTGCATCAGAGATGAATCCTGCGGCAGTCATCACTAATGAAAAAGGATCCCGGAAATTCAGTATCCGGTCGCCCTTCATACAGCCGAAGACGTCTATTCTGGATCCTACCGCACTCTTTACCCTTAGCCCTTCTTACAGTGCCTACAGTGCCGTCGATGCGATAATTCATATGCTGGAGGGCTACTTCAACAATACCGAACCGGAAAGTGCGATGCAGGACAGGCTCGTGGAAGCTATCATGAAAACGATCATGGAGAGCACCGATGTAATTCTGAAGAATCCTGAAGACTACAACGCACGGGCAAACATGATGTGGTCCGCCATTCTCGCCTTTAACGGCCTCACCTCAGCAGGGATGGGGATAGTGAGTCTCCCCGCACATATGATCGAGCATTCGCTGAGCGCCCTTTATAACATAGCCCATGGTGCCGGTCTCTCCATTGTAATGCCGGCCTGGATGAGCTATGTCATCGGTGATAATCCTTCAAAGTATGCCCGACTTGCGAGGGAAATCTTCGGGGTAGAGGAAGACGATGAGCTGAAGGCGGGAAGCGTTGGCATCAAATATTTACGGGAGTGGTTTGCATCCATCGGGAGCCCCGTATCGTTAAAAGAGGCCGGGATCCCCGAGGGTGATATAGGAGCAATTGCGGAACATGCCCGTGAGCTTGCCAAAATATGGGGACTTAAGAATTATACCGAAGAGGTAATCGCCGATATTCTAAAGTTGTGTAAATAAAAGAGGTTGCTGTTTTGATGACGGGAATTATACTGGCAGGCGGAAAAAACGCCCGCATGGGTGAAAACAAGGCCTTTATCGAGATAAATGGTACTAAGATAATAGAGAGAACGCTGGGGATTTTCAGGGAAGTCTTTGACGAAATCATCCTGGTGACCAACTCGCCCCTGGACTATCTCGATTACGATGTGAGAATAGTAACGGACCTGATTTGGGGAAAATCCGCGCTGGGTGGGATTTACACGGGGCTCTTCTATGCATCATGCGAGCATGCCTTCTTTGCCGCCTGTGACATGCCCTTTTTACAAAGGAGCTTCATTGAGTATATGGCTGGAAAGATTGATTCAAACGATATTGTCGTTCCCCATCCGCCCGACGGATTTCAGCCCCTCCATGCCATCTATTCAAAACGATGTCTTCCCCATATAAGAAACCTCATTGACAAGGATAAGCTGAAAATACGGGGTTTCTACAAAAAGTCAAAGACCCTCCTCATAACTGCCGATGAAATAGAGAAATTCGATCCCGAAGGGAGGATGTTTCTTAACGTAAATTCCAGGGAAGACCTCGATGACATCTGAATCTCGGAAAATATTTTTTATTTGACAGTCTTACCTATTTTAGATAGCTTTCAAGGCGCTGCGCTAAAAGCACAACTCGGTTGTGACAATCTTTGACAAATGAAAAAGGAGGGATTCATGGCAGATCAGAAGGTGATGAATCGTTGGTATGTGGTTGTGGGGGCGATCTTAATCCAGCTTTGTCTTGGTGCTATTTATGCCTGGTCGGTTTTTACTCCCAAGTTAACTGCAGAGGGAGGTGTGTACAAATTCAGTGCTTCTCAGGCGGCCTGGGTTTTTTCCGTGGGGCTTCTTGTCTTTGCCGTCGTCATGATTTTATCCGGTAGGATGATCGGTAAAATAGGGCCGAGGAAGCTGGCTGTGCTGGGTGGAGTTGTCCTTGGTGTCGGCTATATTCTGGGTGGATTTTTCGGTAGTTCTTTCGTTACTCAATTAATCTTCATAGGAATTATCGGCGGCGCCGGTATAGGCTTCGCGTATGTGGTTCCCATCGCGGTGGGCGTCAAGTGGTTTCCCGATAAAAAAGGAATGGTGACGGGACTTGCCGTTGCGGGCTTCGGCTTCGGAGCAACTATATGGGTCAAATCTGCCGGTTCGTGGTTTGACCTCCTCAATGTTTTGAACTTTTTCGGTCTCGGCGGGGTTCAGAGCGTATTCCTTCTTTACGGTGTTATCTTCCTCTTTGCCGTTCTTATCGGAAGTATCGTTATGATCGATCCCCCTGCGGGCTACGCACCTGCCGGTTGGACACCTCCGGAGCAGACCACAGCGACGGGCAATCCCAGCTCTGCCCTCGGTATGGTCGAATTTATCCCCGGTGAGATGCTGAAAACGCCCCAGTTTTATATGACCTGGCTGACCTTTCTCTTCTCGGCCATTGCGGGATTGATGGTAATTTACTGTATCAAGCTCTTCGGTATTGACGCCCTGAAGGCGAGCGGTATGGCCGTAGCAACCGCTTCAGCCGTGGCCGGTACGGCCATGGCGTGGTATGCCATCTTCAACGGCCTCGGCCGGATCGTCTGGGGGACCGTTTCAGACAAGATCGGCAGGAAGACGGCCATTTTTCTCATGTGCCTCTTTCAGGGCATTATCATGCTCCTCTTCTACAAGATGGGAGGTGCGGGAATAACGCTCATCATCGGCGCCTGTATTATCGGTTTCAACTTTGGCGGAAACTTTGCCCTCTTTCCGGCCGTTACCGCCGATTATTTTGGCAACAAAAACGTTGGCCTGAACTATGGCTACGTATTTGTTGCCTACGGTATCGCCGGCGTTATCGGTCCTCAGGTAGCGGGATTCTTTAAAGATGCCGCAAAAGGTGGGAGCGATCCCTCGATTTGGATAACACCCTTCTTAATCGCCGGTGTTGCCTGTCTTCTGGGGGCTGCCATTACGTTGATTTCGAAACAGCCCAAAAAGTAATATGTAATGAATGAGATAAAAACGCCGTCTCCCGGGGCGGCGTTTTTATTGTCTTTTTTCCGCCATTTCTGATCAATCTTCGATTCAGTCGGACTTGACCTTTTACCTTAACCGTTGTAGGAAGTTGTGCGCGAGTTTTCACGTCATATCGAAGGAAATAAGCGACAAGTACGGAGGTTATACGCAATTTCACGTCTGACATTTCACAATTTTCGTTGTTTTTAGTAAAGCTTGAGGAGGCAGGAAGTTTATGGCGAGAGAATTGGTAACGATACAGGATACGACAGCTAATCCGGCACCTTTGGGCCTGATGGGCTTTGGGATGACAACGGTGCTTCTGAATATTCATAACGCCGGTTTCTTTCCGCTGGATTCAATGATACTGGCGATGGGGATATTTTACGGCGGCTTGGCACAGGTAATCGCGGGCATTATGGAGTGGAAGAAAAACAATACCTTCGGGACGACGGCCTTTACGTCATACGGTCTTTTCTGGCTCAGCCTGGTTTTTCTGGTGCTGATGCCGAAGTTAGGGTGGTGGACCGGCCCCACGAGTGGTGCCATGGCCACGTATCTCTTCATGTGGGGACTTTTTACCTTCTTTATGTTCATCGGGACGCTGAAGGCAAACAGGGCACTCCAGGTTGTGTTCTTTACACTGGCGCTGTTGTTTTTCCTCCTTGCCTGGGGCGATGCATCGGGCAGCGCAGCGGTGAAGCACTTCGCGGGCTATGAAGGAATCTTCTGCGGATTTACGGCGATTTACGCCGCCATGGCACAGGTATGGAATGAAATGTACGGGAAAACCATATTACCCCTGGGTCCCGTAGAGTAGAAATGGAGTTCAAGCACTAATCTGAGGATATGAGAGATTGCGTATAACCATGCTGAAACGACACATTGAAAGGGTACCCCCGGGCATAAACCGGAGGTAAAGATGCAGAAACCCCCGCCCAGAGGCGGGGTTTTTCGTTTTTCCGGTATCGTGCTCCTTTGTCTTACGGCGCTGGATGGGAAAATTTGGGGATTTTTTTAATGGCCATGTACGAAAACACTCCATGGTGCCCTTCGGGAAATTTTCGAAAGATCTGTTGTTACGCCCTCATTTTATGCATCCTTGTGATATCCGTCCCTTCTTTTTCCGAAGATAGATATGTTGTAAATGAACCACTCGATCAGAAAATCGGCCAGATGATCATGGTCGGCTTCCGGGGGCTTTCCGTCGATGACCGAAGCCCCATCATGGAGGATATAACAAAAAGAAAGATAGGGGGCGTCATCCTCTTTGACTATGATGTTCCCTCAGGATCCCCCGTCAGAAATATCAAATCTCCCGATCAGGTCACATCCCTTGTGAAGGACATGCAATCGGCATCGAAGATTCCTCTTTTTATCGCAATCGATCAGGAAGGGGGACGGGTGAGCAGACTCAAGGAACGGTTCGGCTTTCCGCCAACGGTCTCGGAGCAATATCTCGGAAAACGTAATGATCCGGAAGTCACGAAAAGATATGCCGAACAAGCGGCGAAAACACTCGCCGGTCTGGGAATCAACGTGAACTTTGCACCCGTTGTCGATCTCGATCGCAATCCCGGGAATCCTGTGATCGGAAAGCTGGAAAGAAGTTTTTCTTATGATCCTGATATCGTTTCAAGGCATTCGACTGTTTGTATCGATATGCTGCACAGGCATGGCGTACTTTCGGCGATCAAACACTTCCCCGGTCATGGAAGCTCCTCTTCCGATTCCCACAAAGGATTCGTGGATGTGACGGGGGAGTGGTCACCCGATGAATTAAGGCCCTTTGAAGCCATTATTCAATCGGGACGGTGCGATATGGTCATGACGGCCCACATTTTTAACGCCGGGCTTGATCCCCTCTGGCCGGCAACCCTTTCTCACGGGATAATAAGTGGAATACTGAGGGATGATATGGGATTTGACGGTGTCGTCGTTTCCGATGACATGCAGATGAAGGCCATACGATCCTTTTACGGACTCGAGAAAGCGGTCAAAATGGCAATCGATGCCGGGTGCGATATCCTGGTCTTTGCGAATAATTCCGTCTTTGATGAGGATATAGCCGCACGGGCAACGGGCGTGATAAAGAAGCTGGTCGCCACAGGGGAGATAAAAAGAGAAAGAATAGATGAATCCTACCGGAGAATACTGAGACTCAAGGAAAAACTGAAACGATAGCTTCCCTGATGGGGAGGGTTTTATAATAAAGTACAGAGGGATAAAAAGCGGGGGCCGTTCATGTTCATATTGTGTGCGACATAAACGGCCCCTCGGTGAGGAGGTGTGTGGACGCTTAACGGTTCTTCCCCTACCGCTCGTGACTTGTCACCCAGTCGAGGGATGAAATTGCAGCGGCAAGGGATAATTCACCGGCAGCAATGACACCGGCCACAATTTCCGCAAATTTTTGCACCTTTCCCTTGCCGTAGCACCCGAGTATTTCCAGACATTCCCTCTGAGTGGGAAGACCGGTGCCTCCTCCGTATGTTGCAACGATTAAGGAGGGAATAGTGATCGAACCGTAGAGGTTTCCCTCCGGAGTTACTTCCGTGTAGAGCATGCCCGCCGAGCACTCCGACACATTTGCCACGTCCTGGCCCGTGGCGATAAACATTGCCGTAATGGCATTGGTTGAGTGGAGGCCGTTGTTATTCACCCCTGCCATGAAGGCCCCCACATTGGCGACACTGCTGTGGTAACAGAGGGTTTCCGGGTCGACTCTCATGTATTGTATCAGGACTTCCCGATCTATCGTTATCTCGGCGGTGACCCTTTTCCCCCGTGTGTGCATGATATTAACCTGAGATGCCTTTTTATCGGTGGCAAAGTTGGCTTCCAGATAGTGGTGGCGTATTCCCTTGTAGTGATTCATGATCCAGTTGCATGCAGAAAAGGTGGCGTGGTTTACCATATTCTGTCCTGCCGCATCTCCCGTGGAGAAATTGAACCGGAGATAGGTAAACTTGCTTGCAAGAAACTTCTGGATATTCAAAAGCTTTGCGACCGCTGATGTTGATTCTGCCTGTTTTCTGATGTCGTCCATATTTTCATCGATCCAGAGGGAAAATTCCCGTGCCTCTCTGGCTGAATCAAATACGAAGACAGGTGCCCGCTGCATGCAGTCGTCCGAGATGGTTGTCTTGACACCACCACATAAGTTGATCACTTTCATCCCTCTGTTATAGGAGGCAACTAGAGTTTCCTCACTTGTGGCCAGGGGGATAATGAAGTCACCCTGAGCGTGCTCCCCGTTGAGACGGATTGGACCTGCAAAGCCGACGGGCACCTGTGCCACACCGGTAAAATTCTCAATATTTCCCTGCGTAACCGCAGGATCAAAGGAGTATTTAGTCAAATGCTCCAGTTTCACGCCCGTATAGTCTTCCACGAATTCCTGGCGTTCGAGCACGATTTCGGGCTGATAGTTTCGTGCCCTGTCGGAGGGAATGGTTATCCTGTCCCCGCTGTCATGGGAGATGGTGTCACTGACCTCGAGATTGAGGGCACCGAAGGGATCGGTGTTGAAGGCGATGCAGATCTGATGCTGTTTTCCCTCCTCCAGAGAATCGATGTGGGCATAGACGTCAATTACCTGTCCCAGGGGAAAGGGTATAAGATTTGTTTCATCGACTTCGGTGGCCCGTATGGTAGAGCCGTTCAGTTTGGCCTCGATCCTGTCGAGCGGCACTTCACTGCCATTGATTGCGACTTTCGAGACACCCGTCAGCGATGCATCTGCCAGAGGATTCTTGATGCCGAAACGAACTCCCCCCTCCACATTCATGAGGCTCCCCAGTGAGTAAAGCTGTTTTAAGATCAGCGCTGGTATTTCCATTTCCCCCTCATTTTTTTTGCTGCGCAATCTTTATGCTTAGTGCCTCTAAAATACGTTTGCTATCTTAAACATGGTCAGAAATTTCTTTGCCGGCATTATTGATTTGTGACAGCAGTATGTCGGATAGTCGGTGCCGCGAAACCTGGATTTTGTAAAGTAGATTCCCTTAAAGTTGTAAATCTTATTCCCATATTCGTAAAGGAGACGGATAATCTTCTTTACGATTGGTGATTCGTAACCCTTGTCTTCTTCAGCGGTGACAAGGGGTGAGAGCCCGAGATGTATCTCTCGAACGCCTTCCGATTTGAATACCTCCATTGCATGGGCCATAATCGTATAGAATATCCCCTGCCTGAAGGACTGGCTGAATCGGGAGATATTGGGGACATATCCTAATAATCTGTCATTCTCGAAGACGGGATCAAAATAGATAAAGCCGATGAGATCGTCCCCCTGATAGGCGAAAAACTTTCTTGTACCCACATTGTGATCCATGATCATCGGTCGAATAAGAAAGAGAATTTCTCTCGTTTTAACCTTTCTCGTCTTGAGCCACTCTTCTGAGAGCTCTCGGGCTCCGTCTTCATTGTGTTTCTCAATAACGGTGATCCCCCTTTTTTTTGCGTGGTTCAGCGAGGTCCTCAGAACCTGTTTTTTCTTTCCCTTCAAATCCCACGATCTCAGGTCAACGACAGATTCGACGCCGAATTGTGTTCCGTAAAATCCGAATTTATCGTTGATAAGTTTTGCCACCGGTTCAGTCACCTGCGCAAATCCGCAGTTTGGATTTTCCCGTATAAACCCCCCGATAAGTTCCTCGTAATCCTTTTCATGACAGATGGGGTCGGCCAGGGCAAAGCGACACCCCCATTTTTCCATATAGGCGATGTATCCCTTTCCGGGTATGTCGAAAAAATGCATTCCCGGCTGGAGTGCCGAATAGGACATGCAGTGATTTCCGTATTTCTTGAGGTACCGAACCCTCTCGGCGAGGGTAAATTCAGTCCTTGCGGCAGAGGTGTGCACCAGACGGAGATTTTTGGTGAGGACTCTAAATGGTGCCTTTTTCTGCGTGTAATCGAGAGCTGTCGATGAATGGTTGGAAACGTACATTTATTCTCCCCTTATTCTGAAAATTGAAAAAACTCCCCCGCTTCCCATTTGTAAGAATCTCAAAAATCGAGATTCTACGGTACATTTTCATCTCTTTCAATTTTGCGTTGAAATAGAGACCCTCGTGTACGGGGTTATAATTAAGACATATTCGGCATCGAATGTCTTGCTAAATAGATACAAGCTTACTATCAGGTAAAAACTTGTATTAGATGATGGTGGATTACAGGGGTTTGCTATGTTCGGTTATACGGTTAGGCAGTCAGTCAGAAATATTCATGCCTGAAAACCCGTTGTAAATACTATCGATTCCTTCCTAACCGTTCATGCGCCGATACCCAGTCAAGTGAAGATATGGCCGTGCCGAGCGAAAGCTCGCCTGCCGCTGCGACGGCCGTCACGATTTCGGCAAATTTCAGGACCTTTCCCTTACCGTAACAACCGAGTATCTCGAGACACTCCCTCTGTGTGGGAAGCCCCGTGCCCCCACCATAGGTGGCGACAATGAGAGATGGAAGGGTTAGTGAAGAATAAAGATCGCCGTCGGGGGTAACTTCCATGTGAATCAGACCCGTTGAAGATTCAGCCACGTTTGCCACATCCTGCCCCGTAGCGATAAAAAGGGCAGCAAGGGCATTGGCGCTGTGAAGGCCGTTGCTGTTGCCGCCTGCCATGAGTGTCCCCAGGTTTCCAACTTTGTTGAAATGGACGCAGGTTTCCGGATCAACCCGCAGCTGCTCAATCAAGAGATCGCGCTGCATGGTTGCTTCGGCGGTGACACGTTTACCCCGCGTATGGAGCGTATTGATGGTTGACGCCTTCTTGTCGGTGGCGATGTTGCTTTCAAGATAGTAGTGACGGATACCCTTGAAATGGTTCAGGATCCAGTTGCAGGCAGCAAAGGTGGCAACGGTGACCATATTTTGACCCGCCGCGTCCCCGGTTTCGAAGTTGAAACGTAGATAGACAAACTTGCTGACGAGAAATTTCTGAATGTTGATGAGTTTTGCAACATTGGATGTTGACTCTGCCTGCTCTCGAAGCTCCTCTAAATTGTCATCGATCCAGTTTGCGAAGGAAAGGGCGTCCCGTGCGTTGTCAAAGATGAAAACGGGTGCCCGCTGCATTGAGTCATCCGATATCGTCGTGGTGATCCCGCCGCAGAGATTTATGAACTTCATCCCCCGGTTGTACGAGGCGACGAGGGACCCTTCGCTGGTGGCAAGGGGAATGACGAACTCGCCCTTTGCATGTTCTCCATTAACTTTTATGGGACCTGCAAAGCCGATCGGCACCTGGGCCACGCCGGTAAAATTTTCAATATTCCCCTGCACGACCTTCGGGTCAAAGGGGTATTTATCGATATACGAAAGTGTAACGCCGGCAAACTCTTCGATGAACCGCTGGCGTTTTTGAATTATCCCGGTTTCGTAATCCCGGCCCCTGTCGTGAGGAATCTTTGCCGGCGAAGGTATCGCATCGGTAATGATATCGGTAACGTCGAAATTCAGGGGACCGAAGGGGTCGGTTTCAAAGGCAAAACTCAGGAAGTGCTCCTTTCCCTCTTCCAGTGTTTCCATATGTACCTGAATATCCACCGTCTGTCCGAGAAGAAACTGGATGGCATTATGCTCATCCACTTCGGAGGCCCGTATGGCACTTCCTTCCAGGGTCGCAACTATGTTGTCGAGTGGTATCTCCTCGCCGTTTATCTCCACCTTTGAGATGCCTGTGAGCGTGGCGTCGCCGAGGGGATTGGTAAGGCAGAAGTGAACTCCTCCTTCGGAATTGACGAGGCTTCCCGCCACGTAGAGTTTCTTCAGGATCATAGAGGGTATTTCCATGGTTTCGCTCCTTTTTTGTCAGCGGTCATTATAATCAACCCTTTTCCCTCTCAAATCTGCCTAGAGGAGATTTGAAATTTTGAAGAGGGTTATGATTTCCCTGAGCGGCACGTTTCTCCGGTGGGAACAGAATGTCGGGTAGTCTTTCCCGCGGAATCTCGATTTCGTAAAATATATCCCTTTAAAACTGTAAATGCCGTTGCCGTACTGATAGAGCAAACGGATCAGTTTTTTTGTTATTTTCGATTCGTAATGGCGGTCCCTGTCGCCGACGACTAAAGGAGAAAGGCCGAGATGGATTTGTTCGACGCCCTCTTCCCTGAAGGTTTCCATGGCCTGTAACATTATGGTGTAGAAGATGCCCTGCCTGAATGACTGGCTGAATCGGGAGATATTGGGAACATAGCCTATAACCCTGTTTTGTGAGTAGACGGGATCGAAGAATATAAATCCGATGAGTTCGTCCCCCCGGTAGGCAAAAAATTTTCTCGTTCCCTCCTGATACTCCATGTTCATCGGTCTGATGAGAAACCTGATCTCTCTGTTTCTGACCTTTCTTGTCTTTACCCATTCCCGGGAAAGCTGGTTGTACCGACGTTCCTCATAGTTTTCCCTGACATATATTCCACTCTTAACGGCCTGATTCAGCGAGGTCCTTAGGACCTGCTTTTTCTTTCCCTTCAGGTCCCAGTTTTTTAAATCGATGATCGATTCGACACCGAATTGCGTTGCGTACAATCCGAATTTTTCGTGCAGTAGTTCCGCAACGGGTTCCGATACCTGGGCGAAGCCCGTACGCCCGCCCCCTTTTATGAACGCTTCGATCAGGATCTCCCAATCCTTTGCATCGCAAACGGGGTCAGAAAGTACGCCTCGTATGCCCCATTTCTCGGCATAGG
>Ga0075124_10000422_pt1 | contig 19952 bp, 22 predicted proteins | sample AntAceMetag02UKS_FD_69809 | JGI IMG/M metagenome (GOLD analysis project Ga0075124, IMG submission 69809) | Saline lake microbial communities from Ace Lake, Antarctica - Antarctic Ace Lake Metagenome 02UKS | ecosystem: Environmental > Aquatic > Non-marine Saline and Alkaline > Saline | place... | reverse complement strand
GGAATGAGATCAAATTTACTATCGGGTCCAGAGCAGATGTCAAACGATATAAGACTAATTGAAGAAAATACAAGAAAAGAATCAAAATCTATCAAACTTTTAGCTCCGATTCAAAAAGATCTACTACTAGAACAAAAGAAAACAAGAAGAAATATTGGAATAGTGGGTAGAGGACTTGATAAGGTAAAGAAAACATTAAAAAGTAGTGGTCAATTTATTTGGAAATTGATTATGATGGGTTTTGGTTTTATTCAACCTTTACTTAGAAATATGTCAGCATCTATTATTAAATATTTACCACTTATTCTTGCTAAACTTGGTCCACTAGCTGCAGCTGGGATTGGTGGATATATGCTTGGTGAATATTATAATAAAAAGATTGATGAAGCATTTGGAGAGAGAGGTGGATTGGGAAAATGGATATATGATCAAACCCATAAGTACGGAGAGAAATGGTATCAGGTTGCTTGGGGGTTTGCTAATTTATCACTTGAAGCTTCTACTCAATTACAAAAGAAAGTAAAAAAGAATGTTCTTCAAAAAATAGAAGCAGCTTATGATAAATATACACCAGGATGGATTAAAAGTGCAGTATCTTTTATTACTACACCATTTAAAAAAGCTGCAGAATTTAGAGAAAAAGCAGAAAAAGCCATGAGTGTAAAAGCTAAGGAAGTATATGATAAATATGTTCCGGATGTTGTTAAAAGTACATTAGGATTTATTACTGCTCCGTTTAAGAACATTAACAAATGGTTAACTGAAGATGCTAAAACTATAGAAGAAAAAGCAGAAAAGGTAAGAGAAGCAACATCAATTCCTGTAACTGATAAAGTGATTGGTTTTTTTAAAGGGCTATATGAACAATCGAAGAAAATAGATGCCGCTTGGGATCAAATGGGCGTAAATCTTAGGGGTGGATATAATGAAATGGTAAATACAATTAAGTACATATGGCATTTACCAGGTAAAATAATTGATCTTATTTCATGGCCATTTAGAAAAGTTTCAGATTTGATATTTAATATAAAACAATGGTCACTTCAGAAATTAAGAAGTATACCTATTATTGGTAAATGGATTAGTAATACTGAAGATGATAGTTGGTTAAAAAAGGCAAAGTTAAATAAAGAACTAGATAAGGATAAAGCCTGGGATGCTAAAATAGATAGTGTTAAAAATTTTATTTACTGGCCATTTCGAAAAATGGTAGAATTAAAAGATAAATATAAAATCAAACTTACTGGAACATGGGACAATATTGTAAAGAATATAAACAGTACGATAGATAAAATAGGTTCATTTATTTCATGGCCATTTACAAAAATGGTTGAATTGAAAGATGATTTTAAGAAAAAAATTACTGACAAATTTGATATTACTTTGAAAGGATTAGATGGTTATGTAGATAAAATTGTTGAGTTGATAACATGGCCTATATTGAAAATGGTTGAATTAGTTCAAAAAGCTAAAGATTGGACTATGAAAAAACTTGAAGATACACCGCTTGTTGGCAGAATAATGAAGTGGTTTAATAAAGAAGGAAATAAATCTACTACAAAACCAGAACTTCCACCAAAGAAAACAGAATCTTATAACGATTTGGGTTATTTTGCAAAAGGTGGAATAACAACAAGATCCGGGGTTGGAAGATTACATGCGAGCGAAGCAGTTATACCATTACCACCAAGTGTGACAGAAGCTATTACAGGTAGATTTATTGACAGATCTGAAATTGCCAAGAGAGATACTGCATCTAGAATTGCTGAAGGTAGATTTGCTGCTGGAGAGTTTGGAAAGAAAACTGGAGATATTACTTCTCAACTTAAACAAGGTCAAGCACAAATAAATAACGCTATGGTTTATACTTCTAATATGATGTCAAATTCAAACTCAAGTGTAGCATCAACCATAGCGGATTCAATGAGTTCTAAAGGAGGCGGAGGATTTTCATCTGGAAATGATTTTGCTTCTCAAGTTTTAAAGTGTAATTTATCGTAGGAGGTTAGATAATGGCAGAAGATTCATATGTAAGAAAATTAGATCCACCTTATGGAATTTTTGGGCTACCTCCATCAAATTTTGTTTCAACACACATGATTAGAAATTCTATGCCTGTTATGGAAATTAGGCCTTCTAAACCTTCATTTAAAACAGGACTTACACTGTTTACTGTTCAAGATGATGTTCCAACATATAATAAAATTTTAAGAAATTTGGGTTTTGAGATTGAGCATCCACTTAGACTTGCTTTTCTTGCTGATAATTTTCCTACTGATACTTTTACTAATGATTATGGAGAAACATTTCTACAAAAATTTACTGATGTTGCTAGTCAGGGTATGGCTCAATTGGCGCAAATGACAGGAGCTCAAACAGGAACTCAAGCTATAAAACAATACGGAAATATTCTTGCAGGTTTTGGAGACATGGAAGGAATCGCTGGAAAAGCTTTTGGAGCTGCTGGAAAAGGAATCACTGCTTTTGGAAGCGGTATAGAAGAAATACAGAAAAAATTAGCCAATCAAGGCGGAGCAGCCGGAGGAGCTGGTGCTGTAGCAGGAAATGTTTTAAATAAAATGATAGCAGGTAATAGAGTCGATTTTCCACAGGTATGGAGAAATAGTGGATTTAGTCCTTCTTATACTGCTACTGTTAGATTATATAATCCAAATCCTGGAAGTTATGAATCTACTCTAAGACATATTGTTGGACCGCTTGCTGCTATTCTTACTTTGGCTATACCAAGATCTCAAGATGGTTATACATATAACTGGCCATTTTTTCATAGAGTTAAAGTTCCTGGACTTTGGGAATTAAATCCAGGAGTCATAACAAATATTACTGTTGTTAAGGGTGGAGATCAACAAGCAATTGCTTGGAACCATAGACTTGCAATGGTTGATATAAGAATTGATTTTGTTAGTTTGTATACTAGTATGTTAATTGAAGAAGGAGTTGCTAACATAACACATAGACCAACTGTTAGATCTTACTTGGCAAATTTGTTAGAAGAGAAATATCTAGAACCTGTATATAGTACAGCCGATAAAATAGGTGGTGGTAGTGAAAGTAAACCAAAATTGATAAACACTAAGAGAACATTTGGAGATTCATTACCCCCTCCAAAACTAGTACCTAAACCAAGAACATCTTCTCCAACAATTGTTGATTCAGAAGGTGTTAGAGTTAGCTCTAGTCAGACATCAACAGGAGCTGACTTAAAAACGAAAAATACTGCGATTGGATTATAATCTTAACAAATGGTATTTCGAAAGATCATAGTTATATAATAGGAAAGAAATAAGTTGATAAGAAACTGGGTTTGAGAAGTTAATTTGTCATATTTATTTTGATATTTCATATCTGCTAAAATTTTCATTAATAATATATTTACTTGCTGTTTAAAATATATTTGAGATGTTGTTCTTTTTATAGACATAAGGGATCTAACATACTTAAAATATTTATCCCCACATACATAGTTGATACCCTTCAAATCTTTTACAAACAATTTTAAAATTAATCTTATATTATCTGTATATTTTATGTTGTTTACTTTATTAACAATCATTGTTGCTACAGAGCTATTAATTTTTGTTATTTTTCTTGCATTCTCTTGAGCAATTTTATCTACTATTTTATATACTGTTATTTTCTTTGTCACCTCTTCTATAATTCTCTCATCTTTTTGTAATTTTTCATATTGGAATACATTTTGTTCATCATCGGTTGGTTCATTTTGTGTTTTTATCTTCCCGCCTTGTTTTACTGCATTATAATATGCATTAGCGAAACTCTTGACACTCTGTGAGATTCTATGTCTACACTCTTGTATAAATTTTGATATCTGATCAATATCTTTTTCTGAAATAGATCTTGTATATCTCCTCAACATTTCATTTGATATATGATACATTGCATTACCAATTGTCTTTTCTCTTGCAAACAAATGTGTTTTTGTTATATTCTCCAGTACATATCGAAATATATCCTCATTGCAAAATTTAATATGTTTGTCAAGGAGCGCTCGATAGTGACGAATAACAAAAAACAACATAGTTGTTCTAAACCCAATTTGATCTTTTTCTTTTAGAAAATACCACATTAAAAAAATATAGAAGTTTGATTTAGGGTCGTTATGAAGCATAAATTTTGCTTCTTTTCTGTTACTCCATTGTCTTTTTGTAAATTCTTTAATGTCTTGTTCTTTCAAACCGGAAAGGTTTAAGAAGTCATAGTAATGTTTTTTAGTTTTTGGTTTATAACAAGGTTCTGATAAACCGGAAAGACTATTACCAGCTACTTTAATCATTGCCGATTTTAATTTTGATTTATTTATTTTTGATTTATTTAATAATATATCCATCGTTATCCCACGATTCTAACTGTAATATTTTCAGCTCTAAAATAAACATACTCAGGCCCATATTCTAGTAATTCTGTTTGCGAAAAATCATCAATATCATAATTGAAAAATATACTAGTTACCGGGCTTATTAATCTACAGTGATCTACTCCTGTCACTCCTTGAATAACATCTATAATCTCAGATCTATATATTGCAACGTTGGATCCAAACCTACTACTAAAAGCACTTACTAATGCAGTTTTTATAGTTTGAGAAAGTCCTGATATTGTAAGAGTTGAATCTGCATCCTTAAAAACTTCTATGTCAAGTTCTAAAGGAATTGTATAATTTGGTATTGGTATCCAACCTTTTAGAGAATATATATACTTAACTCCCTCATTTGTAACATTGACAATATCATCTGTTGCTGGTAATAAATAATGCCATGTATCAGCAGTTGCGTCTGTACATGTTGCTATATATCCGGCATAGGATGTTGCTTGGTCTGATAATGCATATTTATCATCTAAAGTTGGGCTTGTTGGAAGACTATCCACAACATCTATAACTGTTGGTTTTGTTATTTCGTTATGTTGTATGTTGCTGAGAACACCCGTTGTATTTGAAAATTTTAAATTTGTAAAGTCTGTTAACATTCTATATTGTGTAAAATCAAGAGTAGTTAACAATGATTGTAATATTTGACTTTCAAATGTTTGGGTATCCAAAGCGTCGTAATATGATTTCTTAATTACTGGTATATCGTATATTGTTATATTAGCAGTTGAATCATCTACCAAGCTTGACATCATAAAGTCATCTAGACTTTGTCTAAAAACTATTGTGTTTTGATATTTAGCTACATTATTTGAAGAAGGATCTTTTATTGTAAAATAGTAAGTTTCTAGACCCTCTGGAATGAAGCTATATGGATCTATAGAATATGAAAATTCTGAAGTTGAGTCATTAACCATTGTATATGTAACTCCAGTTGAACCTACTTCCATTTCACATGTAGCGCTAGCAACATCTGACTCTGTAGAATAATAACTCAAAGTAAATTTACCAGCAGTTCCTATTTTCTTAACTACTAAATTATTAGCATATATATCGTATTCTGATGAATAACTTGTTATTAGTGTTGGTGTTTGTTTTGTTTCATCTATAGTATAATAATAACTTGCCGAAGTGTTTATGAGATCAATTACCAAGTCAAAGAGAGTATAATACTCAACATCATTAATTGTAATAGAGGTTGATCTTGGAATAGTTGCTGTTGATCTGTCAACTATATGTGAAGCATTTCTTGTAGGAACTATTAATTGTTGTGTAGCATCATCTGGATCTGTTCCAAAAAATAATGATGTAAATAATTGAATATCATTTATTTTCATGTCTGATCTTTTCAAAACTGAAATTGAGTTTTGAGATAATGGTGAGTCACTTGCTACTACATCTACCTTTGAATAGTCGTCCTCAGTAACTAATCTTCCCAAGGTGGTTATTGAAGCAATTGCGTTTCTTCTTGTTTCTTCTAGAGATTCTTCATCTACACCACCACTTGCAGGAGATGTGTTTATGTTTGTATAATTAACTATTTGTGTTACTCCACCTACTGCATTGTATAACCTATCTCCTGTTTTTATACTACCGGTTATTACATTTCCACTAGCACCTAGTGTTATATCAGAAGTTATTTTAACTGTACTGCCAGCTGGTGGTTGTACTCCTATTAATCCGTTTCCAAAATATAATTTAACTCCACCATCTGTTCTTCTTCGAACGTATCCTTGGTTAGAATCAGACATTAAATATAAACTATCATATTCTGTCCATGTTGTAAATGCTGGGTCGCCCGGCCCTTTTACTTGTACTACCATAGTGGAAACTTTTCCAGTTATTGGAACATCAATAGTTACAAATTGATATGGATCTAAATCTGCATCTATTTGAAATTCTTGAATATCTGGCTGGAATTGTTTTACAGGAAGTATAAATGAAAAATCATCATCTGTTTTTGTATATGGAAGTGTATATCTTTTACTATCTTTTACTAATGTGATTACTACTGTTGAATTGCCTATTATTGATATTGTTGTTGTATAATCTGTTGTGAATTGAATATCCGAAGCGTAAAATCTAAAACCTGATGCAATATCAAACTCTGCGTCTTCTGTGAATGTTAAGGGTATTGTAACAAGAACGTCGGCTGTAGCATATTCTGCATCTGCAGGACTATATCCCAAGAATGCACCCAAGTTTAGAATTGATTCAGAAAGTTGAGCTTTTGTTAGAAAGAATTCTCTATAAGTCGACATTTGATAAAACATCAAATTGCCAGTAAGTGTAGAAACAACATCAATAATGAAACTAAGAAAAGATGATTTTGTAAGATCTACACCTTGCAATTCAAGATATTCTTTTATATAATCTGTGATTTGTGATCGTATCGCATCTCTTGATGCATATATTTGAGTGGATATTGATGTGTCTGTCATATTTTATTTTTCCTATAATAGGTAAAATCCTGAGTTTTCATCAAATAAATTTTTTAATGTACTTTTTAATGTACTATTTTTTGATAAAAGTTTTGTTAAAAATTCAGAATCAGATAGAGTATGAATTTTTTTATCATAGTCAAAGAACACATGAGTGTTAACAACTTGGTTATCTATATCATCTGTTGTACGACTTTGCATTGTTTCTAATTTTAACTTCCAATAACGTTTGTCGGTATTTGGATGTATTTCTACTCCAGTAACTTGAAAAGTTGGATATTTGTCGTTTGTTGTTCTTAAGAATGATTGTTCTAATTTTATAATGTCATGTGGTAAAGGTGTAATACCGTAGGAACTAGGAAAAACTATATTTGTAATATTTTCCTTAACATGACCAATGTCTTGTCCATCAAATGAAGTTGTTATTTCATCTGGAAAATAAATGGGCAGTAACATTATTTTGTCTCTTTTGATTCCGGAAAGATCGCCGACTTGTTCATATGATCCACCGAATACGTTTTCATCTTCCCATATTGTTTCATCTGTATTTATATGGTAATACGTTGTTAAAAAAGAAATACCATGATTGCTGTAATATTCATAAACTAATCTTTGGTACTCATGAATATATCCATATAATGCTTCCCAACTTGGGGTTCTTAACCATTTTTGCATTATTCAGAAGCCTCCATAAATCTAAAATACAATGATTCATCAACAACAACAGATAGTTGTGAAGTTTCACCTTCAAAATCAACGTCTATTGAAATAGCAAACCCTTTCCTGTTGTTTAAGAAACTAACATCAACTTTTAAAATTCTTGCTCTATCATCATATCTTTGGAGTTTGGTGATTACTTCTTCTTTAATTTTTTCTGCTGTATAATTGTCAGCGGGTTCAAAAACTAATTTGTATAAATCGCTTCCATATTCAGGATCATAGGTGTATGTCCTTGTTGCTGTTAAGAGGATATTATTCCAAGAGAGAAGAATTGCTTCCAAATTAGATACTTGTTTAAAATCACCACTTGGGTCAATAACAGAGGTATAGTCAGATATTTTATTTTCTGATCCCACTACAGATATATTAAATCTATCTAATATATTTGCCATGTTATTTCCTCTCAGTTTGTTCTTGCATCTGTTTTTGTTTTGAATCTTCTAACTCTGATTTCCATTTTAAATAATCTTGAAATTTTTTAACTGGCATCATAACAGTCTCTGAATATGATTGTTTACTTAATTCCATACATGAAAATATATTTTCGGTTAAATTACGTTTATACTCAGCGACACCGTTATGCTGAATACACTGCTCGAAAAAAATTGTCCACTAAGTCTATATCAATTTCTTCTTCTTGAGAACATCCTGGACAATATGATTTCATTTTAAGTTCAACACCATATTTTCCAAATTCTTCTAAGTATTGTTTATGTATCTCTCTTTTATCCTTTGCGGGAAGAGATAAATAAGCATCAATTATATCAACTCGATCATCATAAATTAAAGATTCTGTAGACTTTTCTTTAATTTCTTCAAACCTATCAATAATTAGTGTTTCTATAATTATGTCAATTGAACTTCCTGGTCTTGCTGATAGTTCTCTTACAGCGGTCATTTCGTCATGAAGACTAGGCTGTTTGACAAAAGCAGAGACTCCTTTAATAATTGGTAATTCAACTTTTTTAACTTTTCCTAATATATTGTCGTGTGGATAAGGTGTGAAATTAAATGTACTTGACGCCTTAACAGTGACTGGATAAGTTTTTCCACAGTTACCACATTTAATTTCATAATTTCGGATTTCTTCATAAGTGATATGATATAATCCATAAAGAAGTGCATCACGATCCTTTAAAGTAACTGTTTTTAAAAATGTGTTATAATCAGGAATGGATTCTGGTTTAGCCACAATGGAATCATATATACATTTATTTAAATGTTCAGTGACTTTTGTTGGAGTCATTAGACTCCCTTTTAATCTTTCTTCTTCTTGTACATTTAATGATCTAACATTGAATGACAATTTTGTTTGAGGTGTTATAACTTCGTACTCTGGATATTTTACATTAAATCCTGTAAACATTAGTTTGATCTCCTTTCGAATTTGTTTTCTTTATTTTTACTCTTCTGCTCCGCGTGATTTAAACGAAGCTATAGATTTGTTTAAAGTTGCTTGAGCTTTAAGAAGTCTTGCTTTAGCTTTATCCATCTCAGTTCTGTTGTTTGCTTGTTTAGCAGCATTATATTCAGCTTGATATCTTCCAACTTTACATTTAATCATACAATGTTGTCTTCTTGTTGTATTATTTTCATATGTACCACAACGTTTAGTACAAGTATCAAACATTGATCTGATTTTTCTATAAACTACCCAACCCACTAAAGATCCTTGTCCAGTATCACTTGAGGCTGTTTTTCTCAATTTGGCAATCCGACCACCAGCTTCATAGACTTTAAATCTATCTTCTATTATTTGGTTATCAATTTCATCAGTTTTTATAATTTGTCCATCTAAAATAAAAGCCATTAATTGATGTTCAGAAGCTTCCATCACAAAATTTAACAATTGTAATTTTGCTAATTTGGATGATTTTGATTCGCTTACTATATACATTGAAAATACTTGTAAATCTTTTTTGTTCATAGTAATATCTCCTAGTATCTATAAAGACCTTTTAGACCTCTTTTTCTTGATCTTTGTTTACTTCTTAATAATTTTTTTTGTACATTATTTAAAGCAATTTGTCCTTTCTTTTTACAAAGATCTGTATTTTTATTTTGAACACAATCTTTCCTAATTACTTGTTTTATAATATTTATTTGATTTTTATAAAGTTCACCATTGGCAGAATCTAAACATAATCGTTTTTTCTTTGAGTTTGTGATGGATTTACATTGTACAGTTTTCTTATTATGTAAACCTTTTAATCCTCTCCAAGCAGCCCAGGTCTGCTGAGAAAATACAGACATTCCTGAAATAATGCCTACTGGGCTTTCTCTAAAAAATGATCATGAAATTTTGACTGACTAAAACGTTGGTCAATAATTTCCTTTGCTTCATCATCTGCTTTTACTATAATTTCACCATCAAGTAGAAGCGCTTTTAATTGATGTTCGTCAGCCTCTACTTGCACAAAATTTAAAAGTTGTAGTTTGGATTCTTTTGTCAACTTTGCGCTAACAATAATCTCACCACAGGTTATTTTTAATTTATTGGTATTCATTAGTATATGTCTCCTTTTTTAATTAACTATTTATAAGAGCGCTAATTTCTTAGCCTCCTATTGTTGTACCATATCCTTTAACTACATCTTTCGCTGAGTAAAATGTTTCTGCAAATGATTGACATTTTGATCTGACCCATGGTTCATGCCAAGCATAATCAATGTTAAATTCAATTTCAACATCTAACCTTCCAACAGTCTCTACATCACTTGTATATAAGTCCTGAGGGTCTTTTGCTGGAAACATTCCATCATAACATGCGTAATATTCTACTGTCTTTGCATCTGGTGCTGTTGTCCAGTAGTACATTAAACCAGCATAAGTAGCTTTTGTGTAACCAGAACCATCTTCTTTATCTTCTAAATCTGTAACACCGGTTCTATAATCTCGAATCATCTTAACCCAGCTATGCATGATATCTAGGATAGGTGTTTTGTTGAATTCCAAGAATTTAATAGAAACAGTATTTCCATAATCCACGTTAGATGGTACTGCCCACTTTACACCACCAAGTCCAGTATATTCTGTTTTGTTTAAAGTTCCACCAGGAGGTGTAACAGATAAACAAGAAGCCGCCAAAATATTCTGAATTTCAGATGTAGAAGAAATTCCACTAATACCGTCAGTAATGTAATTAAGTATTCCAACAGGAATTCTTTCAAACCAAATGAAATGATAACCAGTGGTATAAGGATCGGCAACTCCTACAGTAGTTCCGCCGAATTTACGAGTAAGGATGTTTTGCCCTAACTCTGAGAATGAATATTTCATTTTAAATTAATCCTCCATATTTAAGTTCTTATTGATATCCTTTATTTGTTTCATTGCGGTTTTCCAGTTAGAAAACCTGATACCTTTGTCGTCAATATAAAATGTAGCTCCTAATTTTTCAGCTGTAATTCGATCGTAATAAATGTTGTGTTTCTTTAACCAAACTTTTAAAGCACTGACTAATACTTCAGCTGATGGTTTAACACAATGAACTTTAGATGCCCTTGTAGTAAAAATTACTATCTCGTAACCCATTTCTCTGAGTTCATCTATTGCTTCTTTAGTTCCTGGCATTATATCATCCGATAATATTCCATTGTTCCAACCATTCAAATACTGACTTATGACTCCATCAAAATCAATCATAGCCCTTTTTTGAATAGGTATGGATGGATTTACTTGTTCTGGATACATGGTTCTTATTATCTTCTTTTTCTTTTCGTCTTTGTAGGAATCCATCGGAAATATTGATTCATCCTTTTGAATTTTTTCTAGATAGTTATCTATGTCCATTTTAACTCTTTCATACTAAAACTACTATTTTATAATTTGTTCTGGTTTTTGAATGAGTTCGTTTATTTTTGTAACTATCTTCTATATATATTAATAACAAATGAATATAGAATTTGTTTTATTTTTTTAAACTTAAAAGGAGGAATTTAAGATGACAGCTACACCAAAATACATAGTTGATAAGCTTCGCCAAAATGGGTTTGAAACCTATGTAGTTGGTGGAGCTGTTAGGGATTTTTTAAGAGGGGTTGAATCAAAAGATGTAGATATTACTACTTCTGCAACCTCAGATAAAATCGAAGAATTATTTAAAGAACATAAAGTTAAAACAAGAGGTAAATCATTTAAAGTTGTGTTTGTGGATGGTATAGAAGTAGCAACATTTCGGACTGATAAATATTTCGGATTGAGCGATAAAAATGTTAAGGTTTCAGTTGCTAAAACAATAGGTGAGGATTTAGCTCGGCGTGATCTTACAATAAATTCTTTGGCGATGTTTCAAGACACAAACGAAATAATAGATAAATTTGGAGGGAGAGAAGATCTTAAAAATAAGATAATTAGGTTTGTAGGTAATCCTGAAAAACGGATTTATGAAGATCCGAATAGGATTATAAGAGCATGTAGATTTTTAACTCTTATTGAAGGTCGGTTTGCTGAGAGCACTAAAGAAGCATTGAAGAAATATTCTTACTTTGTTAAAAATTATGTTGATGTAGAAAGAATTGCAATTGAAATTATGAAAAGTATGAATTGTAGAAAACCATCTATATTCTTTTTAGCTCTTCATGAGATTGGTGCTTTGAATTATATTTTTCCATCATTAGATAGATGTTTTAATCATGATCATGGACCGTATCATGGTGAAGATATTTTTTCACATAATATGATGTGTGGAGATTATATCTCAAAAAAATATCCATTACTACGATTATCTGGATATCTTCATGATGTAGGTAAAATAATATCGGCGGTTCAAGATATTAACACAAGAGAGTTTCATTTTAAAGGTCATGATAAAAGCGGAGCTGTTGAGGTTCGAAAAGATTTAGAGAAACTCAAATTTTCAACTAAAGATATTAATTATGTAGCATCTATTACTGAGTTACATATGAGAGACTTCGAGTCACCAAAAGCAGTTCGAAGATCTCTTCAGTATCTTGCCGACCGAGAAATAGATTATAAAGATATTCTTAGGATAAGAACGGCTGATAAGAAGGCAAATTTGATTCGAGGGAGATTGAGCATATCAGAAGTAAGAGACATTATTACTAAAATCAACACTGAGTTAATTAGGGAATCACCAAACAATTTTAAACATTTAAAGTTGGATGGTAATGAAATTATGAAAATAACTGGTGTCCCTCAAGGAAAACTTATTGGTGATATTTTAAAATTTTTACTACATAACGTTGTTGATAATCCTGAACTAAATAATAAAGATAGTCTTAAAGAATTAATTTTTCATTTTATGAAATATGGAGATGTTTCGGTTTAGAGATTATGATGATTCAAAGACGTTAAACCCAGAAAGTCACTGGGGATCTCAAATCCGTGGAGCCGATAAGGTCGTGGGTTTGTCTTTTTACGTTATGAGTACTGTATAGACTATGCAGGAGGAATGTACTCGCCTAGAAGTGCATCGTCATCGTAATTTATTTTATAAATTTTTTAAGAGAGGTTAAAAAAATGAAAGGAAAAAGACAAGAAGAAACAATTACTAAAGATTTTCAGAAGTTGATTGATGATCTAACGTTGTCTGTTAAAGAGGACCATCCTAAATATGGATACGAAGTGGATACTTATGTAAATGCTGTACCAAATAAAGTTATTTTAGATTTTTTACAAATATTATTATGTAGAGTGGAACCATCTGATAAACCAGAATTCTTAATTCGATTTATTGACGAACTTACAGTGGGTGATATGGATGAAATGAGAAAGGTTTTTGGAGAAGATGTTCCTTTATGTGATTGGGCTTTTTGGAAAGATATGATTATCAAAACAGGGAGAAAAGTAAACGCGGGAGATATAGATCGTCCAATAGAAAAAGCACATAAAGCAGATAAGAAAGAAAAAGAGAAGAATGGTAAAAAATTATATAAATAATAAACATGAAAATTTAGATATGCAAACTCAATGTATATATGTCGTGTGCCTTTTCCAATCTTGGAAAGGGCACTTGATATTGGAAAGAAGAGGAAAAGAATGCTAAATCTACCGAATAACTTTAAATTAATATCTAAATTCATAACAGGAAGCCGATTATATGGAACAAATACAGAATCGTCTGATACTGATATTAGAGGTGTATTTATTCCAAGTGAAGAATATTTTTACGGCTTATTAAATCATGTAGAACAAATTCAAGACGATGAAGTAGATACTGAATTTTGTGAAATTCGAAAATTTCTTAGATTATGTATTGCTAATAAACCAAATTTTATAGAATATTTATTTATACCAGATAAATTTATCCTTCATAAAACTATAGAATGGGATAATATTGTTTTAAATCGTCATCATATTATATCTAAGAAATGCAAGGATTCTTTTTTTGGATACGCCAATTCTCAATTAAAAAGAATTAAAAGACATAGAGGTTGGTTATTACACCCACCAAAAAAACAACCCGTAAGAAGTGATTACGGCCTTCCTGAAAATAAATCATTAATACCAAAAGATCAAATTGGAGCATTTAATACACTAATGGCTTCATATTTAAAACAAATAGGAAAACATCATAAACTAGCAGCTGACTTAGAAGAAATGGAAGAAACTGTTTCTTATATTTCTACAGTTCAAAATCTTGTTAATATAGATTATAATGCAGTTTCAAAAATTATGTCAATTTCTGATAATATGATTGAAGCTCTTGGTAGAGAAAAAGCTTATTCTAATTCTATAGCTCATTGGAATTCTTATCAAAAATGGAAAAAGAATAGGAATTCAGATAGAGCTAAATTGGAGAAAAAATTTGGTTATGATACAAAACATGCTTCTCATTTAGTCAGATTAATAACTCAGAGTAAAGAGTTGTTAATTACAGGAGAAATAAAATTTCCAAGACCAGATGCTGATTTCCTTATGTCAATAAAAAATGGTTCTATGACATATGATGAACTTCTTGAGTTTATAGCTGGTTTTGAAGAAACAATCGACAAGATAGCTGATGATAGTAGTTTACCTCTTAAACCAAATAAAGAGGTTATAGATAAACTTTGTGTTGAAATAGTGAAAAGAACTTTAGGAGGATAATATGTATTTTAACTTTACTGATATAATGTCTGAAATAACTTCTAATTTATTTATCCCAGATAAATTTTATTGTAATTCATGTGGACATATTATGACTGATGAGGATTCTGCGAACAGATTAGAAAAATATTTAAACAATGGTTATATATTAGATACACCAGCCATTGTTAATGTTTGTCAATGTGATCATGAAGAACAAAAAGTAGAAAAGAAAAAAGAAAAATTAATGGTATGGCATATTCCCCAAATTCCTGGTAAGTCGTTTCATGTTCCGGTTGATAATATTGAAGAGGCAAAAAAAATAATTATGGTTTTAGCGGACTATGATGCATTTCAGCTTAAAAATAATATCAAACCAGATTATGCTAATGTCTCAGGTCTTTTAGTCTATGATGATAAAGAGAAAGAGTGGTATGGATGGCTTGATGAGGATGGTAATGAATTATGGGATCTAATGAAAGAATATCCATCAATTGCAGAACAAGAAAAGAGGTTAAAATATGACGCAGAATTCAAATAGAATAGAATATTTAGTAAAAGAAATAACCATGCATGATAATTCATATTGGAAATTAAATTGTCCGGTTCTTCCTGATGAAGATTATGATAAATTAGTAAATGAATTAAGAGAACTAGATCCAACAAATGAGCTTTTATCTAAGGTTCATTCTGCAGTATCATCTGACAAAAAAATTACCCATGTAATTCCAATGTTAAGTCTCGATAAGGTATATTCTTTTGATGATCTTATAAAATGGTGTAGAAAAGTTGCAAGATCAAGAGATGAGATATTTTTAAATCAATTAAAATATGATGGTGTATCTGGAGATTTGAGAGATGGAGTTTTAGCAACAAGGGGTGATGGTATCATTGGTGAAGATGTATCAGATAAGTTACCATTAATATCTACCATTTCAGCCACTGGATCTAAGGATGTTAGAGGGGAAATTCTTTTTTTAAAAAATGACTTTCGATATACTTCAGTTGTTAGAAAAAGTGGTAACCAATATAAAAATGAGAGAAATGCAGTAGGTGGAATACTCAATAGAGATGACATCGATTCGTCAAATGGTAAAATATTAACTTTAGTAGATTTTGCACATCTTGGTTTGAAAGTAAATTTAAAAGATATAGAAAGTGCAGGACAAGAAGGATTAAATTTAATAGAAAAACATATTAAGACGTTAGATTATCCTGCCGATGGGATGGTTTTTAAGATTGCAGATCAAGAATATGCAAAACGACTTGGGTCAACTAGACATCATTCAAAATCTGAAATAGCATATAAATTCTCCAACCCATTTGCATTTTCAGAATTGAAAGGAATAACATGGAGTGTTGGAAAGCATACAATCACACCCATTGGTCACATAGAACCGGTTGAGATCAGCGGAGTCACAATCAAAAATGTTAATCTTCATAATATGAAAAATATAAGAGATATGGATATTCATATAGGAGATGATTTGAAAATTGAGCGAGCTGGTGATGTGATCCCATTTGCAACTGGGGTAGCACAAGGTCAAGAAAGAGAATGGATTTATATTAATGATTGTCCTGTTTGTGGATTTCCTGTTAAATATGAAGATCCAGAAATAGTATGTACCAACCCTCATTGTGATGGAAAACATTTGGTTAGTCTTATGGATTCTGTTATTAGGATTGGTATTGAACGTCTTGGTGAGCCAACCTTAAGAAAAATGGTATCTATTTTAGGTGTATATGATTTAATTGATATTTTTTCTTTAGATAAAGATAACATAATTAAATTAGAAGGATTTGCTGAATCATCAACTGATAATCTATTTGGTGAAATTCAAAAAGTTAAGAAAAATGGAGTTTTTGAATGGCAGATTCTTGCATCTATAAACCTTGAAGGTATAGGTAGATCTTTAAGTCAAGATTTGTTAAAAGAAAGAACTCTAGAAGAAATTAGAAATTATAGTAATGAACAATTTGAGTTAATTCAAGGAATTGGTCCTGAGAGATCTAAAATTCTTTTTAAAGGTTTAAGAGATAGTTCTCAGTATATTAATAGACTTTTAGAAATTCTTCCAATTAAAAAGGCTGTAGTGAAAGGAGATTTAATGAAAATATGTTTTACTGGAAAATTTCCTGAAAAGAAATCCCACTATTATGATTTAATTAAAGATAAGGGATATGATGTTTGGGAAAAGGTTACAAAAGAACTTGACATACTAGTTGTAGCTGATCCTAGTAAAGGATCTGGTAAACAAAAGAAAGCTGAGAATCTTGGAATTAAAGTAATGTCAATAAGTGACCTTTTAGAAACTTTATAAACATTTAACGGTTGGGTAGGTTTTTTACTACCCAATCAATGGAAGATTAATATGAGATGGAAATCTAAAAAAAGCGGAATAAAGAAAACAAACACAGAAATAAAGAGAGAACGAGCTCTAAAAAAAAGAGTGTGGCATAACTGGTTTGCATGGTATAAAATAAAAATTGACAATTATTGTTATTGGCTTGAAGTAGTTGAACGAAGATGGATACCATTATCATATGGAAGAAGACAGGAGGGTCAGAAAAATCCTTATTGGATTTACCGTGCAAAAACTTTATAAACATTTAACGGTTGGGTAGGTTTTTTACTACCCAACCACAAATAAAAAAGGAGTACACTCAAGTGGAGAAACCAGAAATGAGAGTGAGGATTATTAAAGATCCAGATACTAAAACTGCTGCGGTGGGATCTTTCGATAAATCATTTAAGAATAATGAATATGAATTATTGTTTAATACAAAAACTGGAGTTGAAGTTCTTTACGGTATTAATGGTAATCCAGACCCATTTGTATTAGAATTGCCATCAATGATAGACTGCGGAATTATGGGTCATTGTCTAAACAAATGTCCTTTTTGCTATCAAGGCGATAAAGATGAGCCTAATATGAAATTAGAAGATTATAAAAAAATCATAGACGAAACCAAACACCATGTCAATCAAATTGCTTTAGGTGGGAGGGGAGATCCAAATTTACACGAGAATTTTAGAGAAATTGTTGAGTATACAAGAAATAATAATGTAGTTCCAAACTATACAACAAGCGGAATTAATTTAACCGAAGAGCAAGTTGAAATATCAAAAATGTGTGGAGCAGTAGCGGTTTCTCAGTATGAAAAACCACATACATATAAATCATTAAAAATGTTTATGGATGCTGGAATAAAAACGAATATTCATTTTATTTATTCTGTACCATCACATAATAGAGCTATTGATATACTTAAAGGAAAAGATGTGTGGAATGGTCAGGTAGACCTTGAACGATTAAATGCGGTTGTATTTTTATTGTTTAAACCTCAGGGTCGTGGTAAGTCGTTAGGAAGGTGGGTACCTTCTTTTCCAATGTTTAAAGAGTTTGCTGCAAATATTAAAAATGATAAGTCAAAATTTAAAATTGGTATGGATAGTTGTCTCATCAATTATGTAGCTTCAATTGCTAATTTTTCTGATATAGAAATGATGTCAATGGATTGTTGCGAGTCATCTAGAATGTCTGTATATATAACTCCTGATATGAGATTGGTTCCATGTTCTTTTGCTGACCATGATGAGTATGGTGTAAGTCTTCGTGGGAAAACAATATATGATGTATGGAATAATTCAGAAACCTTTAGGCTGTTTAGAAATATTTTGAAGATACAACCAGATAGGTGTCCGCTTAACCTTTAGAAAATTCAGATTATTGGAGGAGAAACTAAAGTTGAAAATAAAAGCAGATTTTATAACTAATAGTAGTTCAACAAATTTTTATTTTGTTTTTAAAGGTGATCATATTGATTTATATCAAAGATTGATTGAACATAGAATTGATTTTGATCTCACTTTTGAAACATATGACGATTTAGTATTAGATATTACAACTTGGGATGTGATTAGAGAAATAGATAAGGCTATTAGAGTGAACGAAAAAGATTTGTGGTTGTTAAAAGAAGTTGACAGCGTAAATTCTGTTATAAATTATTTTGAAGAGAAGAAAGTAGCAATTCTTGATTTAATTGAAATTCAGAAAAAGAGTGGAACATCCATAGATGCTAATTTTTATAAAACAGATCTAAAAACTATAGATGAAAATATACAACATCTTGAAAGATCCAAAAAGAAGGGATTAACTTCATGTTTAATGATTTCTTTTGGAGACAATCATGGTGATGTAATTGGAGACCCTGTTGGGACTACAATGGATTATTCTGGAAGAGGTACTTTTATTGATTGTCCTGAGTTTGTTGTTTTTACAGAACAGGACAGATAGGAGAGTGTGATAATGAAAATAAAAATAGATTATGTAACTAATTCAAGTTCAGCCAGTTACTTATTATATATCGAGTCTGAATTTGAAAGTTTAGAGAACTTTAAAGATGTGTTTGAAAGATATATGGATGATTATTTGAAGTATGATTATCATGACATTCCTCCGCGGTTTTATAACCCGAAAGATATTACAAAATTTTCTTCTAATACTTTTTTAATTACCGACTGGACATCTATGCATAATGATTTTCATGACATTCCTCAATACATGCACGACTTGATATTTACTTTACTTACGGATGAAAAACATCTTAGATCAGAATATGGTTTTAAAGGTTTTAAATTTAAGGTTGAAGAAGATGGTTAAAAGAACTGGGTATGATGATATGATGATAGATAATGATGAATCAAACTATCATACTATAATAGTAGCTATTCCAACTGATTTTAATATTGAAAAATATTTATCTTTGAGGGAACATGCTGGTTTATTTAATAATAACTTAATACAAAAATCAGATTTATTATTTTTGTCCAGAGCTGTGAAAGATTCTGTAATATTTAAGTTTTTTTCTAATCAAATACCTTGCTGTACAATAACTTATTTTATCGAAATTTTGCACGAACTTGGAGTTGTTATGGATTCGATTACATCTAATAGACATACACAAAATATAATTTCTATTAATGTTTTAAACGAAAGGTTAAATGGGATGGTTGTAAAGGCTATTAAAAATATAGTAGATGTAGAGGAGACAATGTAAAAAATAGGTCAGAGGAAGTAAAATCCCCTGACCTATTTTTTTGTAACATTATTTAATGAAAAAGTTTAATTCTATTTTCTCCACCACCCTGGTAGGTTCAAGAGTAACATCAACATGAAAAGTTTTAGTTTTCTTTTCATAGTCAGTGGCAGCAACTTGAACATCATAGCTGTATAGACCACGTTTTCTTTTGATATTTTCTAAGAAATCAACAATATCTCCAGAAACCATATTCCAAGTAATTGAGTCGTTTTGTTCAAAAACAAAGTATTTACAATACTCTTCTAAAGCTC
>Ga0075124_10000420_pt1 | contig 19977 bp, 15 predicted proteins | sample AntAceMetag02UKS_FD_69809 | JGI IMG/M metagenome (GOLD analysis project Ga0075124, IMG submission 69809) | Saline lake microbial communities from Ace Lake, Antarctica - Antarctic Ace Lake Metagenome 02UKS | ecosystem: Environmental > Aquatic > Non-marine Saline and Alkaline > Saline | place... | reverse complement strand
ATCTTCGGTGTAGCCGACTCCTTTCAGACCGTTTGGGATGCCGGTAGACCTCATCATCTCTATGATCTTGTCTGACAAAAAATTTCCGGCATCTTTCTCGTCAATACCGGTGACATCGATACCGATTGCCTCTGCCGCCTGTATGTGGCGATGAGGGCAAGCAGAGCCGGTCAAGCGAAACACGGCAGGGGAGTTTACGATTACTGAGATTCCGTGGGGCACTATGGGGTGATCCTGTGACCATCCATCAGGCTGGTAATCCTTCACCTGCCCGGCAACCGGATAGGACATACCATGTGGGAGATGGCAGCCGGAATTACCGAATCCTATGCCTGCCAACATGCCGGCAAACATAAGGGCCTCTAAATTCCCCTCCTCTGGGGCAGTGACCGCCTGAACCAAATTCAGGCCCATCAGTTTGATTGCCTGGAGGCAGGCAATGTCACCATACGGGTTCGCTCCCTGATTTTGCGGACGTTTCGTGGGATCAGTTGGCGCCGGCCTCTTGGTGAATGGACGCGCGGTAAAGGATTCACATGCATGGCTGAACACATCAAAACCGTTGGCAGCGCGTACCAGAGGAGGCAATGTTTTGAGGCAGTCGGGATCAAGGACCCCCAGGCTTGCACGTATGCGCGGAGTAACAATTCCTGTCTTGGCCTTCATCTCTAAGAAATCAAAAATGGCGATGCCCGTACACTCGCTGGCCGTGCCAAAAGTGGTGGGGCAGGCTATGTGTGGTTTCAGTGGCCCGGGAACAGGCATGGCCTTGCCTATAGGGGCATTAACGTAATCCAGGAATTCCGATGGATACGTAGAATAGAGATTTGCGGCTTTACAGGTATCCATGACTGAACCGCCGCCAACAGAGATAAATCCATCGAATTTCCCGTCCTTGGCAAACGCAGCTCCTGCCTTGAAAGAGCGATCAGTAGGCTCTACCTCTACCCTGTCATAGATCGCTACATCAATTCCCTGGCCCTTGAGAGAGTCCAAGGCGATGGATACGGGTTCAAGTTTGGCCACGTTCGGGTCAGTGAAGATTGCAACGCGGGTCATCCCTAATGAACGAGCATCGTAGCCGACCTCACGAAGAGCACCACACCCGAATTTGATTTTTGAGGATTCAACACTAAATACAACGTCCCCTCCTTCTGTTGTTTGGAAATAGTCTGATAAGCTCATGTTTACCCTCCTATAATTGGTTGTTAAATGTTGAAACGATTTATGAATAGCGAGGCGAACTCGATGAAAAAAGGGATCACAAGTCAAGCCTCATTTTACCGGGGTTTAGGATGTTATTGGGATCGAACTGCCTCTTAATCGACCGCATCACATCAAGGGATACTGGGTCGTGCTCCAGTTCCATATAGGGGGCCTTAGAAAGACCTATGCCGTGCTCGCCAGTGAGCGTGCCGCCTAATTCGCATGTAAGCCTGAAGATCTCATCAACTGCCGCTGTGACACGCTCGACCTGGCCCGCGTCTGAAGGATCGTACATAATCTTGGGATGCAGGTTGCCATCTCCTGCATGACCAAAAATAACGAAAGGAAGGTCGTAGCTGCGAACAATTGCAGAGATACCGGTAAGGAGATCCGGGACCTTTGACATAGGGACGGCCACATCCTCTGAGGCGTTGCTGGGCCGAAGCTGGGCTGCCACGCTTCCGGCTGACTTACGGGCCTTCCATAGCCTCTCTCTTTCCTCATTCGATTCGGCTGTTTCAACGTTAATTGCCCCGTTCTTGCTAAAAACTTCTACAATCCTCGCCATTTGGAAAGAGGTTTCCTCCTTTGTGCAACCATCAGTTTCGACTAAAATCATTGCGTTCACATCGGGCAGATCCATATCCCCCTGTTCACGCAAAACCCTGATAGTATTTTCATCAAGTATTTCGAGGACACTCGGAATGATGCCGGCGGAAGTAATATCGGAAACGGCCTGGCCCGCATCCTTGAGACTTCCAAAAAGGGCCAGACCTGTTTTAAAAGAGATAGGTCTTGGGCTGATCTTGAGGGTAATCTCGGTAACCACACCGAGAGTGCCCTCAGATCCTACAAAGAGGCGCACTAAGTCGTATCCGGACGACGATTTCATGCAGTTTGTGCCGATATGCATGATTTTGCCGTCCGGAAGCACTACTTCCAATGCCATGACATAGTCCCTGGTGACACCGTACTTGGCGCCCCTGAGACCACCGGCGTTGGTGGCCACATTACCCCCAATGGTGCAGGCCTTGCCACTGGCAGGGTCTGGAGGAAAGAAAAAGCCAGAGGGCATCAACGCCTTTTCAAGGTCCGCGTAAATCACTCCCGGCTGAACAACCACCCTACGGTCGGGTATACGAATATCAAGAATCTGATTCATCCGGCACAGGTCCAGTACGAGGCCGCCACGTGCCGGAATAGCTGCGCCGGCCATTCCTGTGCCGGCGCCCCGCGGGGTTACTGGAAAAGAGCGCTTATTAGCCAGGATGAGAATTTGCGATACTTGCTCCGAACTATTAGGCCACACTGCTGCCTCAGCCCGGTGGTCTTGATCAGAAGCGTCATACGAGTATGAAACCATGTCAATCAGCAGGTCTGTGAAACTTTCCTTGCCTACAATATCTATCAGGGCCTGCTTGATGCCCCCATCCATTTACTTCTCCTTTGCGGGTATAACAATGTTTCGTTCTTCATGAAGTTATTGCAAATGCTTCTAAGCCCTCTGCATCCAATGCTTTTCAGGCATCAGAAGCGTTTTTCATAATACGAACCCAACCTCTCAAACCAACGCCACCAAGAATGTTTTCCTTTCTCTTTGGCTTCCAATATGTCTTCCAAAAAAGTTGTAATGTTGACCATCTCATCTTTGGGAACATAAGAGGCTGCCCCTTTCTTGAAGGATTTAAAAGTATCTTCAACACTCAGCGCATTGGCGGTCAACATGATAGCTATCACTTTTTGTTCGTTAGCAATCTCCAATAGTCTATAACCGTCAACCCCCATGATATCCAAAATAGCCATATCAAAGTCCTGGGTTTCCAGCAGCGTTTTAGCTTCATCAAAACTTGATGCCCTTACCACGTCACACATAGGCAGTAATTCTTCCAGGGCATCCAGTATGTCAGGCTCATCATCTACCACAAGAAGTTTTTTGTCATCTAATAATCGCTTTCGTACAATAGTACAGGTTTGGTCTATCCCGTGGGAGACCTTGCTGGATACATTCCCCAATCCTGGGGCCTTAGGGCTCCCTGTCCCCCGGCCTCCCATAACAACCATATCAAAGTGATGGTCTTTGGTATAGCTGATAATTTTTTCAGCGGGATCTCCATCCGCCATGGCCGTTTCTACACGTTTGACTCCTTTCTTCTCGGCTTCATCTTTTGCTGCAGCGAGGATCTGATTTCCCACCTCCTGTGCGTGCTCAATGTATGGCTGCCAATTGATCTGCGTCTTCACTGACGTGGGGACATGGGCAGGTTTAACCACATGAAACAAATGGATGGTGGCATCGTTTTGCTTTGCCATATCCACAGCAAACTCAATAGCCTTGTTTGCATCCTCTGAGCCGTCTACAGGGACAAGAATGTTTTCTATCATTTTTGCGTATTCTCCCTAATTGATATAATTTTTTTGAAAGTGCGGTCCATTTGCTTCGCCATTCCGATGTGCTCAGTGCTATCGATAAAACCTCAGCCGCCTCACACTGAACTTAGTAGTATAGATGCAAGAGGTGGAAGAGAGCGGTGATTGCAAAAGGAGAACTCAGACAATCTCATATTTGCTTTATCGAGACAGGTACTCCGGGAGCCATGTTACAATTATCGGAAAGAACATGATGATGAACAGACCAAGCATCTGGAGCACCATAAACTGCATCATGCCTATGTAGATATCTTTGAGGTCCCAATTAGGCACAACTGCCTTGAGAAAGTAGGCAGACAGGGCCACGGGCGGAGAGAGCCAGGCCGTTTGCAGGGTAACAGCTACGAGAATGCAGAACCAAACCAGATTGAACCCCATTTCTCTCACAAGAGGCATGAGGATGGGTACGAAAATAAGCACAATGGGGACCCATTCCAGAGGCCATCCGAGGATAAATATGAGGATCATAACGGCTATGATCATTAGCGTGGGGCTTAAGTTCATGTCCAAGAGCAAATTCGTCAGCATGGAGGCGGAACCGAGCCTGGAGAAGACAGAGCCGAAGAAGCTGGATGCGGCCACAAGCAGAAGAATCATGGCAGAGATTGACAGGGTGCGGAACATGGATTGCTTAAGCCCTTCCCAGGTCAGACGCCGGTAGGCCAAGGTCAGGATCAGAGAACCAAAGGCACCAGCAGCAGCCCCTTCGGTGGGTGTGGCCATGCCGGCTATTATGCTGCCCAGGGTCGCGAGAATCAGGACAGACACGGGCACGACACCAAGTAGCATCTCCTTTAAGACCCACACAAAGGACTGGGGCCGCAGTTCCTCGGGCAGGGGGGGGCCTAAATCAGGATTAATGCGGCATCGAATGAGAGCATAGCTGATATACAGTGTGGCTAAAAGTAGGCCTGGCAATATGGCAGCAGCGAAAAGGTCTGTCACCGGTACGCCAACAACAGGGCCCATGACCACTAACATGATACTGGGAGGAATAAGAATGCCAAGTGTCCCCCCAGCCGTGATGCAGCCTGCGGAAAGCCTCACATCGTACTTGCTTTCTCGCATGGTGGGTGCGGCCATGACCCCAAGCAGGGTGATGGACGATCCGACGATGCCGGTTGCTGCAGCAAATATTGTGGCCGTGGAAGTCACTGCAAGGTATAGGGAACCACTGAGCCTGGCTAACATAAATTGGAAGGCCTTGAACAGGCGGTTCATTAGGCCGGAGCTCTCAAGGATGTATCCCATGAAGAGGAAGAACGGTACGGCTGACAGGACTGTGTCGGTCATGACCCCAAAAAACTGGAGTGTCATCAGATTAAAGACGACCTTGCCGAATCCAATGTATCCCATCACTAAGCTCAAGAAAATAAGAGTGAAGGAGATGGGAAAACCGATGCAAATGAATACGAACAGGCCTGCAAGTCCGAGTAAACCGAGAATCTCTGGGCTCATAATTACACTCCGTTCTATGTCTCTACGCTTTCTGCGCCCTCGTGTAGCTCAACTCCGGTGTAAACTGCATAAAGGCTTTTCAGGAGCTCGGAGATCCCCTGATTTAGAAGCAGGATTGTGGCGATTGGCATTGATAGCTTAAGGGGCCATATGATGGGCATCCAGGGGCTGGTGACAATGCGTTCCTGCAACATGGTAGACGTCCAGGCGTATTCCCAGCCTATCCACATGAATATCCCGAGTCCGGGGAAGTAAAGTGCTATATATAGTGATGAGTCAACTATCCCCTTTGTGCGGGCGGACCATTTTTCGTACAGAAAGTCGGTACGAATGTGCTGCTGGCGTTGCAGGGCATAGGCTGATCCTAACATAAAAAAGGCACCATAGAGTATGGTGCTCAGATCGCTGGCCCAGATGGTTGGGCGGGTGAAAAAATAGCGAGCGATTACCTCATAAACCAGGCTCGCTATCATGGGTAAGATGAGCACAGCCACTATTTTACCGGACCAAATGCTAATGGAGTCAATAAAGGAGATTACTTTAATCAGAGCTATGGGAGTATTGGGGATGATCGAAGCCTTTACGGTGTTTGCCTGGTAGGAATTATCGCCAGTGTCATTAGTCATTGTTACACCTTACTCTCCACTCTCCGAGACATTCCAGAAATGAAGGGTCAAAGGGCGCGTGCTCACGCCCTTTGACCAAGAACAGCACTTTGATCTGCTTATGTACTCATAATAAGCGGGCCTGTAATAGGCCCAAATGCTTCAAGTATGTTATTAATTACCGTAGCCAACAATGCCTGCATCCACCGCAGCCTTGCCCATTTTATAATAGACCCCGTTGACTTTTTCCTGGTACGGTACGACTATCTTCGCAAATTCCTGCATTGAGATCAGGACTTTCTTGAAGAAGGCGTCCTTTGCCGCATATTTTTTCAGAACCTTCTGGGTGGCCGCCATGTAGGCAGGATAGTAGTCCTCCGGGGTGTCCAGGACCTTCACTCCTTGTTTTGTTACCAATTGCTCGAGTGCGGCGCCGTTCTTAATCACGTTCCAGTTGTAGGTATCCGCTATGCAGGTCATGATTCCACCTTCAAAAATCGCCTGTAGATCGGCGGGAAGCTTATTCCACCAGTCGAGGTTGACGTAGATATCGCCGATATCGGTAGCCTGGTGCAGACCCTGGATGTAATAGTTCTTCCATATGGAACTGAGACCCAGATTCAAATCGTCGGCCGGGCCGATCCACTCGGCAGCGTCGATGACGCCACGCTGGGCCGACGGAACGATTTCACCGCCGGGCATGGAAACGGTCGGCATGCCTATTCCCTGGAACGATTCCGCGGGGATGCCCGGAGGCGTACGGAACTTGACCGTTTTTAGATCGGCCAACGATTTGAACGGCTTTTTGAACCAACCGAACGGATCCGGTCCCATGGGCATACACATGAATCCTTTGATGTTGTACTTCAGAATTTTGGTAAAGTATTGCTGGTACAATTCGTTTCCGCCGCCGTCATAGAGCCACGACATTGTGCTTACCTGATCCAAGCCAAAGCCTAACCCGGCGGTGGGGGCGGAAAAGAGCAGACCAGCGGGATGCTTGCCCGACCAGTAATGTGTCCAGGCCTGGCCCCCGTTTACAACACCCTTATCGACCGCATCAAGGATTTGAAATACGCCGACCACTGCTCCGGCGGGAAGCACCTCGATCTTGAGCCTTCCGCTGGACATGGCGTCGATCCGTTTGGCCATTCGTTCAATGAGCATATAATAGATGCTTGCGCTTGGTACTGCTGTCTGGATTCGAAGCTTGTAATTCTTGGCGGCCTGCACATTTGAGATAGGTAGCACTAGTGCAAACGCTAACAGAAAAGCAAAAAAGGTGGTTAGAATTCTGGTTTTTTTCATGATTATCTCCTTAGGTTTTGGTGATTTACGATGGTTTTTCGTACAACTGGCCAGTTGTAATTCCTTCAACACCCTCTATTTCTCCCACCTCCTTTCGCGGTTAAGATTCTCTTATTGCCCGTATTTACTGAGATACGTACCCCATAAATCTTCGTCAGTAGGCTTTACTTCGGGGATCGGCCTGGCAAGCCTGCAGATATTAATAAAGTGTTTATAATTCAGGTTTTCCGTTGTACTGTTACCACCCCAGGATCCGCAACCCATTGTCAAGGTAAAAGGAAGACCATTGTTAAAAAAACCGCCGTTTCCAAAGGCCTGGACCTGATTCACCATTATGCGGCTCACCTTGGCTGAGAGGGCAAGTTTTGTTATGTTTTCTTCTGTTGTGCTATGAATTCCACAGGAATGGCCTCTGCCTTGATAGGAGGTGATGCGGTTTACTATATCAAGAGCCTCATCAAAATTAGAATACTTGAAAATAGACAGGACAACGGTAAGCTTCTCCCCGGAAAAGGGGTGTTCCTTGCCGATTCCTTCTTCTTCTACAAGAAAGCATTTTGCTTTTAGTGCCTCTTTCGATGTAATACCTGCAAGTGTGGCAATGGCTTCAGGACTCTTGCATACAACTTTACCGTTTATTGCCCCGTTTGTCCATATGGCCGCCCCTAATTTTTTCTTTTCTTCCGGAGAAACCAGGTAGCTGCCCTTGGCCTTGAAGTTTTCTATGACCTCATCATAAATCGACTCCTGGACAACAATTGAACTCTCCGAGGAACAACTTGTGGCATAATCAAATGTCTTGCCCGCAAAAATTTTGTCAACTGCGTCACCGATATCGGCCGACGGATCAATAATGACCACGGCATTTCCCTGACCTACCCCAAGGGCCGGCTTGCCGCTGCTATATGCGGCTTTTACCATGACCGAACCCCCGGTTGCTATAACCGTATCGGCTCGATGCATGATCTCCTGTGAAAGATCTTTGCTGGGTTGTTCGACGGTCTGTACGAGATCAAGAGGAGCTTTCAATTTATCGATTTCTTCGCGCACAAGCCTGACCACTTCCATCCCTGTCTTTCTGGCACTGGGGTGACTTGCCAGAATGACAGCATTTCCCCCTTTTAACACAACCATCATATTGTTGATAGCCGTAGCAACCGGATTTGTGACAGGGGTAATTGCCCCAATGACACCCATAGGCTTGGCAATCTCTGTCACCCCGGTCTTTACATCAATGTTAATAATGCCCCGGGACAGAGCACCTTTAAGGTCCCTTAAAGTTCCTCTTGTTTTGTTGTGTATTTTCTTTACTCTATCCTCAAAAAGGCCCATGCCGGTTTCTTCTATGGAAAATTTGGCGAGATACTCGGCATTGCTGTATCCGGCCCAGGCCACCGCAGTGATCACTTCGTCTACCTGCTCCTGACTGTATGCTTCAAAGATTGCCTGGGCTTTTCTCCCTTTTTCTATCAGCTCCTCTGCCGTCCTTACAATTTCAGACATCCCAAATCTCCCTTGATTTTCACGCAAAGATTTAAAAACAAATAGTTCAGAATTCTGACTATGTTTTGCTCCATTGAAAAACTAAACCTTAGCTTATCGATGTGAAAGATTTAACAACTTGATCTATTTTCAAGCGGGTCCTATTTCGCTTCTACTTACCCACATAATCATAGCCAATCTGAAATGCCTGCCGGTTCCGGTCATGGAATTTTGGAATAATGTTCAGGATGCTTTCTATGACAACGTCTTTCTCCAATACGTCCACAAGTCTGGCCATGGCCCCGAGTACGATCGTATTGGCAAAGAGCGGATTGTCAAAGTTATCCATGGACAGCTCTTTGGCAGGAAACGCCTTCTGAGTGCATTTCAGGCTTTCATCTAATTTTTCGACGAAAGCCGGATCATAGATAATAACAGAATCTTCGGGCACTGTATCCTTAAATCTTTCATAAGCAGAGCTTGACAGGGCCACAAAATAGTCCGGTGTCTCACACATGGGGCTATCAATGACTTCTTTTGACAGCACTACCTGGCTTCTCACATACCCGCCGCGCATCTCTGTACCATGACTTTTAAGCATGGCTACCCGCAAACCCTGCCTGACACCGGTCTCACCGATGATCTGGCCTAATCTGACCACACCCTGTCCGCCAAAACCGCTTACAACTATTTCTATTCTATCTTTCATAGCGTTCCTGTCCTCCTGATTTTCTCCACCGTCTCATGCACCAGTTCATGGAATTCAGGTCTTGAATTACTAACATCGTGCCATATGCCACAGGCCCAGAAGGTGTTTTCTTTTTCTTCCCCCAAAGGAGCAGCGTGCTCCTTAAACCACCTAAAGATATTCACCTGATTCCTGGACCCAAGTTCGGTTGAGCCAAAATTAGTGGGGCAGGGATATGGCATGTGCACTAAAGAGAAACCTCGATTGAGGATTGCCTTTTTCATAGTTTCAACGGCCCAGGCCCCATCCATGGCCACGTGGCGAGCCAGAAATGTGGCGCCGGCCCCCTTGAGGATCTCCAACACGTCCATGTTTTCACTCATGAGATTATGTTCGAACATACCATATGGACTGCTGTCTGTGTGACTTCCCTGAGGGGTAGTCCAGCCAAACTGTCCACCGGTTGATTGGTAGCCAAGGTTGTCGTTGACAATAACTGTCATCTCGGCGTTTGATCTGGCTGCGTGGATGAGATGGGTCAGGCCGATGCCAAAAGCATCCCCATCGCCAACGGTCAAAATAATTCTCTTCTCTGGTGGCAGGGCAATGCGCAGTCCTCTTGCTATGGCATAAGCTCTGCCGTGGGTGCCTGCAAATCCATCCCCCTTCCACGTTGCGAATGTCTGGCGGCCTGCGCATCCAATGGATGTTCCCCAGACAATATCCGATACTTCCAGTTTGAGCTCCTTGATTGCCTGGACCACAATCTTATGGTTCATGCCGAGTCCGCAACCGGAACATGCCGTGCTGGGGATCTTTCTTGAACGTAAGTACTTCGATTTGATTTCGCTCGATCTATATTCCATTTACCATGCCTCCAATATCCAGCCCTTTCGACTAAGGGGTTCATTTTTGAGGAGTTTTTCAAAGGTTTCGATCAAATCCGGCACAGTGGGCAGATCCCCGCAGGTCCCTAAGAAATGTACCTCAGAACCATCTGGAACCGCACGCTGGACCTCACGGACAAGCTCTCCATCCCAGTTGAGCTCCACGGACAAGTATTTGGTCGCTCTGCTGAAGTGCTCATCCGGGAAAGGCCACAGGTTGATTAACCGAAGGGCACCCACTTTTAGGCCTTGCTCCCGCGCTTTTGTGACCGCCGTGTTCACCACACGGGACGGAGTCCCGTAAGACACCACAATTAGATCAGGATCATCATCCATGAATTTCTTTTCATAGTGATGGTTGAAAAGATCCCTGTGATTGCGCACCTTGTAGATTAAACGGTAGGCGTGCTTATGGTGAGCCTCAACTTCTTCGATATCGTATCCCTCTAACGTCGGGGTCCAATCAGAGCAGAGAGCCCCTGTGTTATGGCCCAAGACCACGGGCGGGATATCAAGGTCATCAGTAAAAGGATAGAATTCAGGACCCTGACACACCTTCCTTGGATAAGTACGGAAGCCCAGTTCTTTCATCTCATCATCATTTTCAGGAACGCTGATGTCTTCGAAACCGTCGGTAATGAGCTGGTCCGCCAACACCGTCACCGGCATGCGGAATCTCTCGGACAAATAAAAGGCCTCAACCGTCATGGCCATGCACTCCTGGGCTGAGTTGGGGGCAAGACAGATGGTCTCAAAATTTCCCCCTTGAGTGGGATATCGCATTAAATAGAACTCCCCCTGGCCAGGTGCCCCTGTGATGCCGCTCACCGGGCCCACGCGGCCTGAATTTAGGACAACTACCGGTGTTTCACAGCCAAGGGCCCATCCATAGGGATCCGCATAAAGGATAAATCCCGGTCCGGACGTGGCTGTCATGGCCTTCATTCCACCAAGGGAGGCCCCAATACACATGTGCATGGCCGCGCATTCGTCTTCGGCCTGGAGATAGAATCCCCCCTCCTGAGGCAAGCGCAGACTCATGGCCTCGGCTAATTCCGTGGCCGGCGTTATGGGGTAGCCCGAAAAGAACCGACACCCGGCCAGGATCGCCCCCTCAGTGATGGCAAAATTCCCTGTTTCCAAAAACCTTTTCATATCTCAAACCTCCTCTGTCTCATGCAGTTACTTCCATAATATCAATGGCAAAGTCAGGGCAGGAAAAATAGCACTTAAAGCAACCGACGCACCAGTCTGAGGACTTGACCTCTTCTGGCCTATAGCCCTTTGCATTAAAGAATTCTGCCGGCCCAAAGGTGTCCACCCCGCAGACTTCCGCACAATAGCCACACTCTTTGCAGTATTCAACGTTTAGCACAACTTCAAATTTCCTTGCGTCACAGTTCAGGCAGCGACTCGATTCAGCCGCAATCTGCTCGTCTGTCAGCCCCAATTCAACCTGAGCAAACCCGGAAGTTCTTTCCCATGGTCTCAAAAGCGCCATATCTTGACGGGGCTTTTCTTCCACAACGAAATCCGCAAGGGCCACCTCATCTTCAGGCGAGGCTAACTTTTCATCAATGTTTCCGTCGCCACCGAGATATTGATCAATGGCCGTAGCCGCTTTTCTACCATGAGCCATGGCACTGATGATTGAATCAGGGCCGCTCACCACATCTCCACCGGCGAAAACGCCTTTTTCAGCTGTAGCAAGGTCTGCCTCTTCAACTGCAATGCGTCCTCCTGTGGCAGCTATGCCTTTCAGCTCACCCACGAATCCAAGATCTGCGGACTGGCCTATGGCCAAAATAATATGATTTGCATCTATTTTATATGTGATTTCTTCGTCATAGGATGGGTTGAAGGTCCCTGCTTTATCAAACACGGAAGTGCATTTGATCAGCCCGAGCCCGGTAGCCTTTTTCTCACCCAAGACCTTTTTTGGCCCCCATGAGTTGTTGACCAAAACACCTTCCTCTTCAGCACGGGCAATCTCCCACTCGTGGGCCGGCATTTCATCTCTCTTTTCCAGACAAAAAAGATGAACACTCTCAGCGCCCATCCTCTTGGCCGTAAGGGCCACATCAATGGCCACGTTGCCGCCACCGACCACGATAACATCTCCCTTGAAATCAAAAGACTGCCCCATTCCAATGTCTCGCAGGAAATCCCAACCCCAGAGGACACCCTCTTTTTCAGACCCTTCAAGGGGAATTTTGGCGCTCCCGTTGGCCCCGCTGGCCACAAAGACCGCATCAAAATCCCCTTTAAGCTGATCTAGTGTGAGGTCTTTGCCAATAACGGTATTCCCCTTAAATGTCACACCCAATTCCAGGATGTCATTAATATCTTTATCGAGCCTTTCTTCAGGCAATCTGTAATTGGGTATTCCGTAACGCATGGTGCCGCCCGGTTTGGGAAAGGAATCAAAAAGTGTCACGTCATGCCCTTTGCCTGCGAGATAATATGCTGCAGTGAGGCCTCCAGGACCTGCCCCTACAATGCCCACCTTCTTGCCGGTTTTGTCCGCCACCTTCTTCCGTTTCTTCCAGGTGTCGCCTCCCTTATCCACAGCAGCACGCTTGATGGCACGAATGGCGATGGGGTCACCAAACTGCTTGTAGGCACAAACATCTTCACAAGGAGCGAAACAGGCATCCGCACATACTGTCGGAAGCGGTAGTTTCTCTCGCAATACAGCTACTGCCTCGTCATATTTCTGATCCTTGACAGCACGTATATACCTCGGGACATCCACGCCGGCAGGACAGGCTTCTGTACAGCGAGGAATAATGAAATCTTTTCTTTCAACTGGTCTTAGGTCCATAATACAATTCTCCTCCTCAAAAGCACGCAACAGATTTATTTATAAACTGGTTTTGCGTTGATTTACTGAAGATGAAGAGATAGCAAAAACAATGCCAGCGGTAGGAAAAAGCTTGCAAGAGAGGAATTAAAATCCGACCTCCCTTTCTATCCATCTGAATTATCAGCAAAAAAATCTCAGGGTATGCGGAAAATATTGTGATGCTCTTAGATTGAAACGGAAAATTGATAGGAATAAGTGTCTGGAAAGCCGGACATGTCCCGGTTTCAATACACACATGATCCAGAGGCCTGCTCGAGAGGGGAATATCAGGGGTAAAACATCTGTTTTTGCGGTGGCAAAGAGGAAATTGAGAGATGTTTTTCCTCACTCGGGGAATCAGCGAGGGAAATATATCAAAAATCGGTTTAAAAGAGAGAATGGGATGATATATTTATCATGCCAGGTTGTCCGGAATTCCATACACTTTGATATTGCGTTATTAGCCGTTGCTACTCCAGTTACATGACAGCAGATTATGCTTTTTACATTTTTCATAAAAGGCGGATCGGGATACACCTAAGAATCTGGCAGTCTTGGACATATTCCCTTTACTCAGCTTAAGGGCTTCGACCAAAATGTGATGCTCGCAACGGAAGAGCTCTTTTGACAGCACTCTACCGGTTTCGTTAGGCGTTTGTCGTATATCACATTGCAATATCATGATCTCAGAAGGGAGATGTTCCACGTCAATGTCGTTTCCGTCAATCAGACTAACCGCTCGTTCAATTACATTTTTAAGCTCACGGACATTTCCCGGCCATGGATATCTTTGTAATATGTCCACAGCACCTGCAGTGCACCGGATTCTCGGCCTTCCCATGGCGTGTAGAAAATGGGTCAACAGCAGGGGAATGTCACCTTTTCTTTCGGAAAGAGGAGGTACATTGATGGTCATTGTATTAAGGCGGTAAAAGAGTTCTTCTCTGAACTCATTCCGGCTCATCATTCCCCTCAAATCCTTGTTGGTTGCGGCTATGAGTCTGAAATCCACTTCAACGGGCTTGAGGTCACCCACCCTTTCCATTGTCTTATTTTCTAACACCCTCAGAAGTTTGGCCTGCGCATTCAGAGGTAAATCCCCCATTTCATCCAAAAACAGCGTTCCTCTGTGAGCCATTTCTATCTTGCCGGCCTTCCCTTTATGGTGTGCACCTGTAAATGCACCGGGGGCATAGCCGAAAAGTTCCGATTCCAAGAGATCTTTGGGAATGGCGGCACAATTGACGCAGACAAATGGGGCAGCGGCCCTTTTGCTCGTAGTGTGAATGGCATGTGCAAACAGTTCCTTCCCCGTGCCGGTTGCACCTAATATAAGGATCGGTGCATCAGTATTGGCATATTTGGAGCAAGTTGTCTTGGTTTCGCGAATAGGGCGGCTGTCTCCTACAATATCATCAAAACAATATCTTGCCGAAAGGAGACTGTTAAGCTCACGTTTATAGGATTTGATCTTGGTCTCCAAGAGATTGAGTCTGGCCACCAGCTCCTTGAAACTGGCATAATCCCTAAAAATGGATTGCAGAATTATCCCTATGGTTTCGTTTCCTCTCTTAATCGGGAGCCTGTTAACAAGAAAGGGTATTTCGCCTCTTAGACTGCATTGCTGACCCAACTCAGCCTTTCCGCTGCGCAAGACAAAAGGGAGCCGAGAATCGGGAAAAAACTCATATATGGATTTACCTACCGCCTCATTTCTGTCCACTCCTAACAACTCCGCGTAGACATGGTTCATGAAAACGATGTTGCATTTTCTGTCACAGAAAATAATTCCTGAATACACATTGTTGAGGATTAGCTCCAGACTACTCACTAAATACTTGAGTTCACCGATTTCTTTTTCCTGGGCGTTTTCTATGAAAGAATCACGGGGCACACGTATATCACCCCCAGGATTAGTACTAATACAGCTGGAAACGTTTGACCGGGTGTGCTGAGATTCGTCTGGGATCATTTGAATATGACCTAACCCGGGTAAACCGGAACAATAAAAGTCTCGCGCAAAGGAGCAAAGAAAAACATGTGATTGCAACCATTTTTGATAGTGGGCTCCCTGTAGGTGCGGTTTCAACCGCATTTAGTCCCTAAAATGAGCTAAAGTTTACCCCATTAAATACGAAGCATTATATAGAGCATTCTTGCAAATTGTCAATCGGATTTACAATTGGGGTGTTTGCGGTTTGTCTGACCCCATTTCTTATGCCAAAGCTTCATGAGTTTTTGTTACCTGCATATCCTGCGCTGGTAGGATGCGACGTTCAATATCAGGCCAAATTTTGCGTTTAGTCATTCTTAAGTCATGTTCAGATTGGAGATTCAGCCAAAATTGTGCCTCAATTTTAAAATAACGTTGTAATCTTAAGGCGGTATCCACCGTAATAGCACGCTTCCCATTGACGATTCCGCTTATCCTATTTGGCGGAACAACAAGATCTCGTGCAAGTCTATTTATACTAAGACCCATCGGTTCCATAAAATCCTCCCGCAGAATTTCACCTGGGGTGATAGGATCAAGCAAATTTCTTGTATTCATCTTTACACCTCAATGATAGTCTACAATTTCAGCGTGATAGGCATCGCTGTCATGCCACTCGAAACAAACACGCCATTGCTTATTTAGTGTCTGAACGAAAACTAGGATTTTTTGTCAAGGTCAAGAAAGATCAAAATTTTAACCGCAGGAATACATTAAGTATTTTGAGGATTAAAATTTTTATCTGACGCAGAGATTGGCCAAAAAGACAGTTTTCGTTTAGGCACTATTTATGCTGATTGCATATTGCCCCTTTCTGTCTTCTCCCAAGGTATGGAATTTGTTTCCTGGATTTAGCTTTAAGGCCTTCAAGCTTGGAGCAGCATGCAAAACCATTAGTCGCTTTCTTGCCTGCCGTTCAAAAGATTGGAAACGGGGCACTCGTTTGTCATTGAATAGTTTTTCAGTATCATGGCAGGAAAATGATTTAACCATATAGAGATGGTATTACGCAAGGCGTAATATGTCAAGCGAAACAGGAGGGCAGGCGAAAAGGTTCAATGGCTTGACTACAGCGCAGATCTTCTGGATAATAGAAATCAAGTCTTCAGTCTTGATAACTTAAATGTTTTTGATAAGAAGGATCATTTCTCTTGGGAAATCCGGGCGGCGATTCTGAGAACTTATTTATTGCTGAGTCCTAACCGCCACACGGGCTGTAAAGGAGTAATTCATGCCATTTGAGAGCATTAACGGAATAAAAGTTTATTATGAGAGTCATGGTAAAGGCGATGAGAAAGGGACTATTCTCCTTCTCCATCACGGCTTTGGTTGCGTCAAGACATGGGAAGAGATTTATCCCAGGCTCGTGGATGAGGGTTACCGGGTCATTATGTACGACAGAAGGGGATACGGGCAATCAGAGAAGGGCCCGGGTTTTATGGATTTCTATGTGAGCGATCGTTTTCGCCCGGAGAGCGTTGAAGAGATGGCCGTACTGATGAACTTCTTCGGCATCGACCGTTTTCATGTTCTCGGACAATGTGAGGGCGGGGTGGTGGGAGTGGATTATGCGGCAAAATTCCCGGATCAGATTCGGACCCTGGTCATTGCGAGCACCCAGTGTTTCAGTGAAATACCGATGACCGAGAAAAATACCCGGGCTTTCCCCAAAACGTTCCGGGATCTTGAACCGGAACTCAAGGCGAAACTCATTGAGTGGCATGGGGAGGACGCTGAAACCTTTTATGATCAGTTCCGCCAATTCGGAGGCGCCTACGGGACGGATGTGTTTGACTTGAGACCTGCTTTGTCTTCGGTCGGATGCCCGTCCCTGGTCCTTTTTCCGGACCGCAGCTTTATTTTTGACGTGGAACAGGGGGTGGCCATGTATCGGCAGCTTTCCAAGGGAGAACTGGCCGTTCTTCCCGGCTGCGGTCACAACACCTATCAGTACCGCCCCGAGGATTATGTCCGTATTGTTCTGGATTTTATCCATAGGCACGATGAAGAGGGTGAAGAGATGACTGCCGAGATGATAGGCACGTCCTGTCTCGCGGTAAAAAAACCGATTAGGGCATGAGGTCTGCAGAAAGGGATCATGATGATAGGAAAGACGATACATGAACTCAAGATAGGTGACGCGGCTGAATTTGGGAAGACTATTACAGAATCGGATATCTACCTCTATGCCGGCGTAACCGGAGATTTTAACCCTGCACATCTCAATGAGGAGTATGCTAAAAAAACTTTTTTCAAGACGAGGATAGCCCAGGGCATGTTGATTGCCGGGTTTGTTTCGGGTTTACTCGGGGTCGGTTTACCAGGTCCGGGCACAGTGTATCTTAGGCAAGAACTCGATTTTCTGGCCCCCGTACATATCGGTGATACCATTACGGCCAGGGTCGAAGTACTTGAGATTATGGATGATAAAAATAGGGTAAGAGTAAGAACTTCCTGCACAAATCAAGATGGAATTAAAGTTCTGGATGGCGAGGCAATAGTCAGCCCTCCAAAGCGGTAAACGATTAAGGGGGGGCAAATCAGGGCTGTTGGTAAACGGCGGTTAAGTTATTCGGTGAAGGGTGTAAGAGACGAGATCCTGTACCACTTGAACCTTTACGTCGCGACGACAAAAACCCTGTACGCGCTTACAGGTTCATAGCTTACCCTTTATAGCTATTTTTCTCAGGGGCCTGTTCAGACAGGTCTTTATCCATTGGGTACACACGCCGAAGGTCGAAATCACTCTCTCTTGATTCTCTCAAAAAATCGGTCTTCTATTTCTTCCCTCTTGAAACGATTCAGGACAACAGGTTTTTGTGTCAATTCAAGGTCAAAATTCTCCTTCTTTTTCATATATATATTGACCAGCCAGTTTTCGTTATCAGTTGCCGGGAAATCCTCTCTGTAGTGGGCACCCCTGCTCTCTTCCCTGTACAAAGCCGAATTTGCAACCATCCTGGATATGGTAATTAAATTGGTAATATCTATTATGTTATTCCATTCCATATTGTATCGTGACAAGGACCTGTTTGCCACATTGGCACTTTGCGCCTTTACAAGGAGTTCATCCAGGTGTCTGACCGCTTCTTCTAATTTCTTGCCAGTACGGACCAAGCCGACCTCTTCCCATGTTAAATTTTCAAGTTCATCCCGAATTTTATATATATCTTCGCCGGAGTCACGCAGAAAGGGTTTCAGCCAGCGTTTCCTTATCTCTTCAGCCTGGTTTTCCTGATGGGGATAGATATTTTCCTCTAATGCCATCGCTGCAGCGGTATCCCCGGCCCTCCTGCCGTACACCGTCGATTCGCATATCCCATTGCCGCCAAGCCTATTGGCACCATGAGTCCCACCCGCGTCTTCGCCACACACCAACAGTCCTTTCAAGTTGCACTTACATCCCTTATCTATCCTGACACCGCCCATCTGGTAATGCGCCGTAGGGGTGACCTCGACTCTTTCCCTGGCCAGATCCTTGCCGATATCTTTTACACGGTCGACCATGCCCGGGAATTTCTCTTCAACAAATTTTGCGCCGAGATGGCTTACATCTATATATACAGCGGCGTTCTTGCTCCCCCTCCCGGCCATAATCTCCATAAAACTGGCCCGTGCTACCCGATCCCGAGTAGACCTTTCCATACGTTCGGGGTCGTATCGCTCCATAAACCGTTCACCCAATCCGTTAAAAAGTCTCGCTCCGGAACCTCGAAGACCTTCCTCGAGAAGACTTCCATTCAGGCGTGACTTTCCTGCAATCAGGCCTGTAGGATGGAACTGGACCATTTCCATGTCGACAAATTCGGCCCCGGCCCTGAAACACATGGCCATTCCATCACCAGTCTTATCAAAAGATGGTGCCGATATTTTGTACATGGACGCGGCGCCGCCTGTGGCGATAACAGTGACCTTAGCGTTTACAACAAAGATCTCTCCGGTTCTGATATTGGAAAGGACTGACCCTACAATTCGACCTCCGTCCCTTGCACTCAGCAAATCCAGGCCGCGGGTTTCTTCAAACACATTGATCTTCCGCGCATAGATCTGATCGGTTAGCCGGGTGACAATCTGGATCCCCGTCAGGTCAGCCACGTGAACCGTCCGGTCAAAAGATTGGCCCGCAAAAGGCTTCTGATGTATCCTTCCATTTTCAGCTCGATCAAAGAAACACCCCACCTTCACCTCCAGTTCATGAACCGCTTTAGGTGCATCACTCACCAGGGTCCAGGCCTGTTCCTGGTTATTTATGAAGCCACCCCCCTTTAAAGTGTCTTTGAAATGCTTTTCCAAAGAATCCTTTTCGTCCAGGACAACATTGAGCCCACCCTGTACCATCCTGCTGCACCCGCCTTTTCCGATCAATTGTTTGGTTACCAGTACTATCTTGAGATGAGGATTGCTATCATGTGCATGCAGGGCGGCAAACATGCCGGCCGCACCGGCACCAATAATTAGTATATCGGCCTTTACGACTTCCATGGTTTATGTACTCCTTGTCATCTGAATATACCGATCTTTTTCAACACACAGCGCCGTTTTAAATTTTGAATAGAGCGTGTTGGCACAATATTTTTAGGGCAGACTTCTGCACAGTTGAATTGTGTGTGACAGCGCCAAACCCCGTATGATCGATCCACGATTTTCAATCTTTCAACCCGGATGGCGTCCCGTTTATCAGCAATAAGAGTGTAGGCCCTGTTTAGAGCTGCGGGCCCGAGAAATTCCTTATTAGTCGCCACCATTGAGCAGGCCGAATAGCAGCAACCGCAATTAATACAATCGAGCATATCATCGATAAACTCTCGTTCCTGCAGATCTCGGGGGTCAATAACCGGCTCATTGACCTCTTTTCTTGGAACGTAATATGGCCTTATTTCTTTCATTTTTTCATAGAAAGGTTCCATATCGACCGCCAGATCGCGGATGATAGGAAAATTGGGTAACGGCATAATGGTTATTTTTTGGGTTTTTAGCGCAGACACCTGGGTTCTGCAGGCCAACCGCGCCCTCCCATTTATATACATGGCGCATGAACCGCACATGCCGATACGACAGGAAAACCTGAAAGAGAGAGA
>Ga0075124_10000406_pt1 | contig 20298 bp, 15 predicted proteins | sample AntAceMetag02UKS_FD_69809 | JGI IMG/M metagenome (GOLD analysis project Ga0075124, IMG submission 69809) | Saline lake microbial communities from Ace Lake, Antarctica - Antarctic Ace Lake Metagenome 02UKS | ecosystem: Environmental > Aquatic > Non-marine Saline and Alkaline > Saline | place... | reverse complement strand
GTCTTTTCCCTGAGTCTTTTCCTCCGCCTTCTTCTTTTCCTGTCCAGCTCTTTCCTACCCTCGATCTTCTTGTGTTGTGCCATACACAGCCACCTTTCTTTTTAAAAAAGTGATCTGATGTCGGAGAGCCCGTTTCCCCCGTGTCTTCAGCACAGTAATAAATTGTAACACTACTAAATGCAAGCCAAATGAACCTTTCACACCGGCATTCTCTTATGTTATCATAATAGGGATTACCGAAGCAGTTTTGCCGAAGGCCATCATGTCTATCATAGTTATTACAAAGGATTAGGTGAAATGTACGATCTGATAATCATAGGAGGGGGTCCCTCAGGCTCCCAGGCAGGCAGATGTGCTGGAAAAGAGGGGCTGAAGACCCTCCTGATCGAAAAGGACCGATTTCCGCGAAGCAAGCCCTGCGGGGGAGCTCTCTCAGAAAAGGCCCGCTCCTACCTCGACTTCGAGCTTCCCCCGGAGATCCGTGAAAAGGAGATTTGGGGGGCACGGCTCCGTTTCAGGGACCAGATTATTGAAGGGTCTAAGGATTTTCGCCTGGCAACAATGATAACCAGAAGTTCTTTTGATAATTATCTCCTCGAAAAGGCGGCGGAGACGGGAATTGAAATACAAACAGGGGAGAGGGTCACCGATTTTACAGAAAGGGGTGACCATGTCGAGGTCCATACCAGGGCCGGAACATTCAGATCAAAATTCCTTATCGTAGCCGAAGGGGCGCAGGGAAAACTGAAAAACCGAATCAGAAAGAACGACAGGTCGAATAAATACGGGATCTGCCTTGTCGCCGACATTGAAGAGAATAACGAGAAGATCGATGCTTTTCTTCCGGGTATCCTGGAGATCCATTTCGGTTTTATCCACATGGGCTACGGGTGGATCTTTCCCCATGATAGCTATTACTCGGTGGGACTCGGTTCCTTTGCCAGGAAGTGGCCGGAGACGAAGCGGCTCATGTCTGATTTTCTGAAAAAAAACGGGTTCAACGGGAAATACAGGGTGAGGGGTCACCTCATTCCCGCGGGTGGAATACGAAGAAAGAATGTCGGCCGACGGGTGATCCTCGCCGGTGACGCTGCCGGATTTGTCGACCCCTTCTCAGGAGAGGGGATTGCCTATGCCATACGATCAGGGCAAATTGCCGGAGAGGTAGTAACTGAAATAGCGGCGAAGGGGAAAGCGCTCTCGACACTGAAGGACTATGAAAGAATCTGCAGAAACGAATTTGAAAGAAATCTGAGATACGCGCTCTTGATGGCAAAGCTCACCCACCGCTTTTCTAATCTGATCTACAGAGTGATGAAAAACAGTACAGAATCATTCGACAAATTCCTCGAAATCCAGACACTGAAGCGACACTATCTCAGCTATCTCAAATGGTTGATCCCCCGGATACCAAAGTATCTCCTCCACGATAATACCAGGTGCTGAATGGATATAGCCATCGTAAGTACTTTTTTCTGGGTGATGATTCTCGTCGGTCTTTTCAGCGTCAAGGCGGTCAAAAACACGACGAGTTTCTTTGTGGCGGATCGAAGGGGCACGACGACGACGATAACAGGGTCGCTGCTCGCCACCATAATCGGCGGTTCGGGTACTATTGGCCTCGCGGGTCTCGGCTACTCGAAGGGCCTTGCGGGTGCTTGGTGGATGCTTGTAGGGGCCATCGGTCTCATGGTACTCTCCATTTTTTTTGCCTCCAAAGTGAGAGGATTTAAGGTTTTCACCCTTCCCGAAATTCTGGAGGCCCAGTACGGCGGAAGCACGGTTAAAATCGTTGCCTCGTTCCTTATTGCAGCGGCATGGCTCGGTATAATCTCGGCACAGATTATTGCAGCGGGTAAGATCCTGTCGGTTCTGTGGCCTGGACATTTCCAGCTTCTCATGATTATCTCGGCATCCGCTTTTATCATCTATACCGTGCTGGGAGGACAGTATTCCATCTTAAGGACCGATCTCATCCAGTCGATTATTATTATTTCCGGTATCCTGGTCTGTCTGGTAGCGGGCATTTCCGCAACGGAGGGTTTCGCTGCGGTTCCCGGTCAGCTGCCGGAAGGTTTTTTTTCTTTCCCCACGAGCCCTCATTTTACATCGAGAGACCTTTTACACTTTTTTCTCTTCGTGGGTGCAACATTTCTCGTCGGTCCCGATATATACTCACGGATATTCAGCGCTAAAAATGAGAAAACGGCACGAAAATCAACGATGATTGCGGCACTGGCCATGATCCCTCTGGCCTTTGGAATAACCTTCATAGGGATGGCGGCAAGGATACTCCTCCCCGGAATTCCGCCTGAAAGCGCCCTCCCCTCCCTTATTATACAAATAATTCCTGCAGGTTTAAGCGGCCTGGTCATAGCGGCACTCCTGGCAGCTATGATGTCGTCGGCCGACACATGCCTCCTGACTACAGGGATCATTATCTCGGCCGACATAATAAACCCCCTTCTCGGATCAAAGATGAGCGAAAAGAAGCTTCTCGTGACATCGAGGCTCTGCGTGGTTGTCGTCGGAGCCCTATCTCTTGTGATTGCCCTGAAAATTCAGGGGATTATCGCCGCGCTCCTTGTGGGGTATACCATATATTCCTCGGGACTTGTGGTTCCCATTATTCTCGGATTTTACAGAAAAAGGTTGAAACTAAATACGCTTGGCGCAATAGTAGCCGTAATTGCAGGCGGCGGGTTGGGGCTCTATCTGAAAACTGGGGGCTATAATGACCTGTTGTTTGTGACCATTCCCCTCTCGGCTATCTTCCTGATAGGGGGAAGCTACGCGGGGCGGTTTCTCTCGCGGAAGTAGAAAATAGACAGTATCAAGGTCGAATTTGATGAACAACAAGTGGATCTGGGTTGACAGCAAAGAGAAAGTCAAAAAGGCAAAGAGCCACTTAAAGACCCTCTCTCTCATAGGAATGGATACTGAGTACGATTCCTTCAGATACTTCAGGGAGAAACTGTGCCTGATACAGATAGCTGCGGGTCCTGTCACCTATCTTTTCGATCCCCTCGATGATATTGATATCACCTTTCTTGAAAAAGTCTTTGCCGATCAGAACGTGCTCAAGATAATGCACGCCTGCGATAATGACATCCGTCTTTTAAACCGGGATTACGGTTTCAAATTCAAAAATATTTTCGATACGCACAGGGCTGCATCGATCCTCGGAAGCACTTCCCTCTCCCTGACCTCCGTTATCCTGGAATATCTGGGAGTGGAACTGAAAAAGTCCAAAAGTATCCAGAGGTCCCTGTGGGACAAACGACCCCTGACGGAAGAGCAAATAACCTATGCAGTCTATGACACGGACCACCTCATGGATCTCTATATGAAGCTCAAAGGAGAACTTACAAGGCGCGGCCTGGAAGAGAAGGCGCAAGAAACCTTTGATAAGCTGCTGTCGGCGAGATGGACCGAAAAGACTCTGAATCCGGACGGATATCTTAAAGTCAAGGAATGTGAAACCTTAAACGTATTTCAGAGAGTACGGCTAAAGGCCCTTTTCCGCTGGCGCTTCGAAAAGGCAAAAAAAACGAACAGGGCACGCTTTCTGATTCTGTCTGACAAGAACCTGATAGACCTCTCGAAAATATCCTCTATCAATGCCGGATCGATCGACGAGGCGGGAATACTTTCCCCTCAAAAAGTGCGCGACTACGGAAAGGAAATTGCCGGGATATTAAGTGACTACACCTCGTAGCCTTTCACAATTGAACTGAACAGCAAGCACATTCTCCTCTGCTTGCGGCGGGATTAGCGAGCGAATAAGAAATAAATATTTTCCTTAGCAGTGAAGCTCCCCGCAACTTGTTGCGGGGAGCTTCAGTATCCTCGAAACAGACCTCCGGATTGCTTAAGTCTCCGGGCTTCGCACTGAGAAAAACCAATAAAAAAAACAGCTGCCGTCCCGGGAATATTGACACCAGCTGTTTCATCGACGGATAAGATTCTGGCACTACTCCAAAATGACCAGCACCTGATCGACCTCTACAACATCCTTTTCTTTGACTCTGATTTCTTTTACGACACCATCTGATGGGGCACAGATGGGATTTTCCATCTTCATCGCCTCGAGAATGAGAAGCTCATCATCCTCGCTGACTTCGTCTCCCACGTTCACTAATATCTCAATAATACTCCCCGGCATCGGCGCCTGGATATCTATGGCCATTCTCGCCACCTCCTTTACTTTCTTCAGACAATGTATACCATTTTGCCGCGGCTATTAAAACCCTTTATCTTTTCGGTGCTTTACTTAAGAATTAGTCTATGTTACAAGGGCTCATAGACGGCACAATAAATCATGCCGGGAGGGACAGCACCACAATGACGGACTGGGGATTAGCGATTAAAATTGCCTGCGGCGGTTTTGGGCTCGTATTTATGCTCTTGACACTACTCTCTTTTTCGATATGGGTGACGAAACTCATACTTGACCGCATTGGTAATACTGACCCCGAGAAGTAACCCCTGATAATTACATTTTTTACTGCATAGTATCGCTGGAGGAGCGAAATTGTTTGGTTTGCTGGAAAGCGGTTTTCACTATTTCTACTGGGGAAACGCCCTTATGATCGCCATTGGCCTCGGTCTCATCTACCTAGGGATTGCGAGGAAAATGGAACCACTCCTTTTGATCCCCATCGGATTCGGCATAATGCTGGTCAATCTCCCCCTGGGCGGCATGATGGACTATGAATTGCTGTTGAAAGCCCCCAAAGCGGGAACTGTATTGGAGCTGCACAAAGGGGAAGGAGACAGGGTAATAAGGGGGGACATCGTATATACCCTCGATTCCGGTGATGAAGGAACCCCGGTTTTTGGAAGAATCGATTCCATAAAGGTATCAAAGGGGAGTTATGTAAATAAAGGCGATATAATCGCATCGATTATTACCATGGAACAAACGAATCAGTCTGAAATCCCCACGAGGCCCAGAGGTCTTCTCTCCATCATATTCCAATTCGGCATCATGTGGCAGATTCTGCCGCCGCTTATGTTTCTCTGCCTCGGGGCACTGACCGACTTCGGTCCCATGCTGGCCAATCCCAAGACGCTGCTCCTCGGTGCTGCCGCACAGTTCGGGGTATATTTCGCATTTTTCCTGTCCCTTTTCTTTGGTTTTACACTTCCCGAGGCCTGTTCCATCGGCATCATCGGCGGCGCCGAGGGACCGACGACTATTTACGTTACGTCCATCCTCGCGCCCCATATAATAGGAGCAACTGCCGTTGCGTGTTACTCCTATATGGCCCTTGTACCCATTATTCTGCCCCCGGTGATCAAACTCCTCACCACAAAGAGGGAGCGTTCCATATACATGAAGCCGCAGTTGAGAAAAGTCTCAAAGAGAGAGAAGATCCTGTTCCCCCTGATTGCCACGATTATCATCATTCTGTTTGTCCCCTCTTCCGCTCCGCTCATCGGCTGTTTCATGATCGGTAATCTCTTCAGAGAATCGGGGGTCACCGAACGACTGAGCACAACGTCGCAGACGGCATTCGTGGATATACTCACCATATTTCTCACCCTCTCGATTGGAGCAACGATGTCGGCGGAAATTTTTCTCCAGTCCAGAACCCTTTTGATTCTGCTCCTCGGAGTGATAGCCTTTGCAAGCGCGGCGGCGGCGGGCATCATTCTCGCTAAGATAATGAATCTCTTTCTAACAGAAAAAATTAATCCGATGATCGGCGCTGCAGGGGTTTCGGCCGTTCCCATGTCGGCCAGGGTGGTCCAGGTGATGGGACAGAAGGAAAATCGTCAGAATTTTCTTCTCATGCATGCCATGGGACCGAATGTGGCCGGTGCCATCGGCGCCGCCATAGCAGGCGGCGTATTTCTGGGCATTCTGGGATAAATCCCCTGTATTTTATCCTTCGAAAACAGTTCCTTATTTCCTTTAATTAACGATCTTCCGACATGAAAGAAGAACCGGACATTAGAAAAAACAAGAGACCCCGCGGGGCAATTCTGATCTTTATCCTCTCACTCTTTACCATCTACGGAGGCATCAATCTCTATATCTTCCTGAAGGTAATCAACGCATTTGACCTCGGTGCCCCATTTTCTCTGCTCCTCGCACTTATCATGCTGATAATGATAGGTGCGCCCCTCGTTGTGCGCCTCCTCGAAGGGTCCGGGCGCGAATCGCTGGCATGTCTCTTTGCCGTCACGGGATATTCATGGCTGGGCATCGTCTTTCTGGTCTTTTCACTCTTGCTTGCCGTCGACATCTATCACCTTCTCGTCAGTGCGACAGGGTTGTTACTTCAGAAAGACCTCTCACCGATCGTCCCCGGAGATAAAACAACCCTTGCCTTATCGATCCTGATCGCTTTTATTGGGATGATCTACGGCTACGCGAGGGCATTGGTAATCGATAGGGAAACGCTCCTCATCAAATCACCAAAGATACCGGCAGACGTGGGGCCACTCACGATTGTCCAGATATCAGATATTCATCTCGGCCTCATCGTCAGGAAAAAGAGACTCGCACGAATCCTGCAGAGAGTGACCGAGGCGTCTCCCGACATTCTTGTATCGACGGGAGATCTCGTTGACGGTCAGATCGACCAGCTTTCAGGTCTCGAAGAACCCTTTCAGAAAATCAACCCCAGGTACGGAAAATTTGCTATAATGGGGAATCACGAATACTTTGCGGGCATCATACCGGCACTCGAATTTACGAAAAAAGCGGGGTTCAGGATACTGCGGGGCGAGGCGATCACCATTTCGGGCCTTCTTACCATAGCGGGCATTGACGACCCGGCGGGCAACTATTACGGAAGGCGAAGACATATTGAGGAGAAAGACCTCCTCGCAAACCTTCCCGCACACCTTTTCACCCTTCTTCTAAAGCACGAACCGGATGTGACGAAAGAATCGCTCGGTCTCTTTGATCTCCAGCTCTCCGGCCATACACACAAAGGACAGATATTCCCTTTCAACCTCATAACCCGTATTCGATTTCCTTTTATTTCCGGCTACTATCCCCTCGAAAAGTCTTCCTCCCTCTATGTGAGCAGGGGTTCGGGAACCTGGGGGCCGCCCGTACGTATCTTTGCCCCGCCAGAGGTTACCATCATACGTCTCATCCACAGTGAACGGTAATTTCTTCGATCAAAAGGAGAGTGCGTCTCCGCTATTATCTATTGTAAAACCATTTCAAATAATATATAAAAACACCTTTTTGAGGGAAAAACCACCCGATATCAACAAAAAAAGGGAGGGCGGAAACATGGGTAATCTATTTGGCACGGACGGGGTACGGGGCGTTGCAAACGAATATCCGATGACATCGGAGATGGCACTGAAGATCGGTATGGCAACGGCACACCTTTTCAAGAAGAGTGGACATCAGCCCAGAATCATCATAGGAAAGGACACTCGCATTTCCGGATATATGTTAGAGCATGCCCTCGTTTCGGGAATCTGTTCCATGGGTGTGGATGCATACCTGGTGGGGCCCATGCCGACACCGGGAGTCGCCTTTTTGACCAACAGCATGAGGGCCGATGCAGGCATCGTCATATCGGCCTCCCACAATCCCTTTCAGGATAACGGAATCAAGATATTTTCAAGCGATGGCTACAAGCTTCCCGACGAAAAGGAACTCGAAATAGAGGAGATGGTCCTGTCGAATGATATGCCGAGTCTTCACCCTTCACCGAGAGAACTGGGAAAGGCTTACAATATTGAGGGTGCCAGGGGGCGCTATATCGTTTTTCTGAAAAACACCTTTCCGAAGGACTACTCCCTGGAGGGAATGACCATTGTGCTCGATGCCTCCAATGGAGCGACCTACCGGATCGGGCCGAAGCCCTTCTTTGAAATGGGCGCAGAAGTACACACCATCTTTTCGGACCCAGACGGTGAAAATATCAATGACGAATGCGGTTCCCAGCATCCGGAGAAGCTGGCGGAGGAGGTCGTCAAACGAGGCGCCCATGTAGGGTTTGCCTTTGACGGCGACGGTGACCGTCTTATCGCCGTTGATGAGAAGGGTGGCGTTCTCACGGGGGACCAAGTTATCGCAATCTGCGCCAAGGTGATGAAGGAAGAAGGAACCCTCACCAACAACCTGGTAATTGATACGGTGATGAGCAATATCGGCCTCGGTCTTGCCCTCAAGGATATGGGAATCGAAAAGGCAACAGCCCCCGTCGGCGACAGATATGTCCTCGAAATGATGAAAGAAAAGGGGTCCACAATAGGAGGGGAAGATTCTGGTCACATTATCTTTCTCAACCATCATACCACGGGTGACGGCATCATCTCAGCACTTCAGGTACTGGCAGCCATGAAGCATGAGGGAAGACCCCTCTCCGAGCTTGCCGGGATCATGAAGGTTTTCCCCCAGAAACTGATAAACATCGATGTAAAATCAAAGCCGGACATATCAACGATTCCCGAAATCGTAAGCGTTATAGATGGGGTGGAAGAAAAGCTTGGTGATAATGGAAGGGTCCTGGTCCGCTACTCCGGCACCCAGAATATGTGCCGTGTTATGGTCGAGGGGCCGACTGATGAGGAAACGGCACGATTCTGCGAAACGATTGCAGACATGGTAAAGGAAAAGCTGGCATAAAACCTGTTTCACTAAAGGAGGGCGCTATGTTCACAGTAATCATTACACGTGATTTCGATCATATGAGCGAAGTGGCGGCACGGCTCGTCATCAGCGACATCGGTGAAGCAGCGGGCAAGAAAGACGGCTATGTCCTCGGTCTTGCAACGGGGAATTCGCCGACAGGTCTTTACAAACACCTCGCCAAGGCGGCAAACACGGGACAATTCGATGTCGCGAAAATCGAGAGTTTTAACCTCGATGAGTATATCGGCCTTCCAGGAGAGAACGCACAGCAGCGGGTACTGCATCCCGAAAGCTACAGCTATTTTATGGTGCAGGAATTCTTCGGTCTTCTGCAAAGAAAGTTCAGGGAGGCGAATGTCCCCTGGGGAACATTGATAGACCAGGAAAAACTGACGGCGGAACTGGCGGCACATCCGGAAGACTGGGATGAGCAGGGGGCAGATAAGGGAAGGGCAATCGTTATCAAAGCCGATGCACAATCTGAGTACCTTCGATGGATCCGAAGCGATATCCTCGATGCCTATGCCGCGAAGATAAAGGAAAGGGGTGGCATTGATTGCCATATCGTCGGCGTCGGCGGGAGGGGTCATGTGGCCTTTCACGAACCGGGCATCCCCTTCGAGGGAAACGAGATGCTGCTGGTAAAGCTCGACGAAAATACCGTATCGAATGCAGTGGAAGACGGCCATTTTGCGAAGAGGGAAGAAAGTCCGCAGTATGCCATCTCCATGGGGACAGAACTGGTCTACAGGGCGCGGAAGGTGATACTGCTTGCAAACGGAGGCCGGAAGGCCGAACCTGTGGCGGAATCGTTACTGAAAGACCCCTCGCCTGTGGTACCAATCTCATACGGACAGACATTTTCCAAAAATGGCGGGGATATGATATACGTTATCGACAGAGAGGCCGCAGACAACGTCCTGGGTAAATCTGATGAGATGAAGCGGCGCGGCATCGAAGTTGAGGACATCAGTGACGGACAGGCGTCGAAGAGAGTGGAAGATCTGAATTTTTTTAGGAATTCCGAAACAGGTCTTATGGGGTAATGACGGTCAGCATCCCGTAATCCCCATCATTAAAGGGACTTCATATAATTTCAATGTTGGTTGAACTAAAAGTCGAAAGGAAAGGATAAAAACATGATGATGAAATCGGCAACCCTCGATATGGCCCAGGAAATGGGATTGGATGCCTCTGAGTACGAAAAGATAAAAACGCTCATGGGCAGGAACCCAACTTATACGGAACTGGGGCTTTTTTCCGCAATGTGGTCAGAGCATTGCTCGTACAAGAATTCCAAGAAAGTGTTGAGACTCCTCCCTACCGAGGGAAAAGATGTGTTTCTCACTGCCGGCGAAAATTCGGGAGCGGTATCCATAGATGATAAATATGCTGTTGTATTCAAGGTTGAATCTCACAACCATCCCTCAGCGATAGAGCCGTATGAAGCCAGTGCCACCGGTGGCGGCGGCTGTCTCCGTGATATCTTTACGGTAGGAGCCCGCCCGCTTTTTCTCTTAAGCTCGCTACGTTTTGGACCGCTCAGCGATGAAAGAACCAACTGGATATTCAGGGAGGTTGCACGCGGATTTACTGCCTACGCCAATGCCGTTGGCCTGCCCGCCATAGCCGGTGAGGTATATTTTGACGAATCCTACCAGGGGAATCCTCTCGTTAACGCAATGGTGGTTGGCCTTTTGAAAAAGGATGCTATCGTAAAGGCCTGGGCCGAGGCTCCCGGAAACCTGGTAATAATCGCGGGCGGCCCAACAGGACGGGACGGTGTGGAAGGTGCGAGCTTTGCATCTTCCGGTCTGGATGAAAGCGCGCTCGAAAGAACAGGCGCCGTTGCAATCGGTGACCCTGAGATGGGAAAGAAAATCTGTGAGGCCTGTCTCGAGCTTGCCGAAAAAAATCTCGTTTTAGGTATGCAGGATATGGGTGCAGCGGGAATCGTCTGTTCTACATCGGAAATCTCGGCGAAATCGGACCTGGGCATGGAAATCGATATCGGGCTCGTGCCGCGAAAGGAAGAGGGAATGAACGCTTACGAGGTCATGCTTTCCGAATCCCAGGAGAGAATGTTGCTCATCGTTGATCCAGATCGGCTGGATGATGTGGCCGCCGTTTTCAGTAAGTGGGCCGTTGAATTCAGCACGATCGGAACAGTCACCCATGACGGCATGCTCAGGGTAAAAGAAGGCGGCGAGGTAGTCGCGGAAGTTCCGGCAAAGGCACTTGTAGAAGCACCCGAATACGACAGAGAGGTAAAAGAACCGGAATACCTCAAAGACACGAGAAACTTCGAAATCGGGAATGTTAATGAGCCGGAGGATTATAATGCAGCGCTTGCCGCATTACTTTCCTCACATACTATTGCTTCCAAAGAGTGGATTGCTCAGAAGGTTGATGAAAAACTAAAGACTCCGCTCTGCGTGGGAATCGGCAATGACGCCGGTGTCTACCACTCCAAGAAAGAAGATAAAATTATCGCAGCGACAATAGACGGAAATGGGCTCTATTGTTATCTTGATCCCCTTGCGGGCGGTAAGATCGCCGTGGCAGAAGCGGCGCGAAACCTCGTCTGCTGCGGTGCCAGGCCACTGGGCGTTACCGACGGACTGAATTTCGGTGATCCCTTTAACCCCGAAATTTACTGGCAATTCAGCAATGTGGTCAAGGGAATCACCGAGGCATGCAGGTTCTTTGACATCCCGGTCGTGAGCGGAAATGTGAGTTTTAATAACGAAAACCCGAATGGGGCGGTCTATCCCACTCCTGTAATCGGAATGGTGGGTATCGTTGACGACATCAAAAATGTCACCAGTGCCGATTTCAAAAATGAAGAAGATCTGATTTTCCTGATCGGAGAAAACCGTGAAGAACTGGGCGGATCGCAGTATCTCAACATCGTTCACGGCCTGCAGACAGGAAACGCTCCGGCGCTCAATCTGGAAGTGGAAATGAATGTGCAGCAGGCGGTATCCGAAATGATTTCGGAAGGTGTTATTGCAAGCGCTCATGACTGTTCGGAAGGTGGGCTGGCCGTGGCGCTGTCCGAGTGTTGCATCATGGGCGGGCGGGGTGCTAACATTACCCTTGACGATGCCATGAGAACCGATTCCCTTCTTTTCGGTGAAACCCAATCAAGAATAGTGATCAGCATATCACCGGATAACAGGGAGAAAATAGAATCTCTGTGCAAAAAACATGGTGTGTCCTGCACACTCCTGGGCCAGGTAAAAGGCGATGCCCTTGTTATTAATGATTATATCAATGCCGGCATAAAGGAACTGGCAGATCTCTATACACGTGCGATACCCAAGGCTATCGAAACCGCCTGATGATAAAGGGAATTTCACTGCAGGTAAAAGTGATCGTGCGACGAGGCTTCATTGTAGAGCGTCGGTTTATCGAATTAAAAAATTGGCTATTTCTCAGGCGCGACAGTATGGTCGTGCCTGAGAAGCATACATGTTTTTTCCAGCCTTCCTCAGCTGCCCGGATCTTTCCCGCTATGGCGCGACGGGAGTAACAGGATATACCCATGAACAGCATTATCATCGCCATAGTGGTCGCTTTTATTGTCTGGCTCTCCATAAGGAGCGGCAGGCGAATGAAGGAGAAAAAGACACGCCTCAAAAGCGAGGCGGAAAAGAAAACGATACCTCGTATCGGCACACCGGGAACGATAACGAAGGAACAGACCGAACGGCTGAGGGAAAACCTCTTCGAGCCGTTGAAGGGCTGGAGCTTTGAAGAAGCTGCGCTTATGCTCGATACAACAGCCTATCTGCGCGCGGTTTTTTCGAAGATTGCAGGCCTGAAGGACCCTCCCTTCGATGCGCAGAACGAACTTCTCGTCTTTATACTCAACGATGAGCAACTTCGTGACCATGCCAGAAGCTGGGGAGAAGAGCGGCGTAATCGGGGAAGTGATGGCGAAGTGACTGAACTTCCGGAGGACGAAGAGTTCAAGCGTATTGCTGCAGAAGCACTAAGACTCGCCGGAAAAAAATGATCCTCTAACTACCCGGCATAATCGTCTCTCCGTGCATGAGAATCATAAACTCGCCGGGATCAACATTTCGCTTCTTTCTTGCTTTGATTAAACGCTCTGGAGGTTCATCGAGCGGTTCGTCGGTGAGTACAAAGGTTCCCCAGTGTATGGCCACCGATTTTTTCGACTTCAAATCCAGATGGACCTGGAGTGCCTCTTCGGGATTTACATGCTGATCCTTCATAAACCAGCGCGGCTCGTAGGCCCCGATCGGTATCGCCGCCAGATCGAAGGGACCGAGCTTCTCACCAATATCTTCGTAAATGGGCGAATAGCCGCAGTCGCCAAAGAAGATAAACCGGAAATCATCGGCAGCCACCACCCATCCCGCCCATAACACGTCATTGTGTGAAAGAAGATTTCGCTTACTCCAGTGATGCATCGGTACGGCTATGATTTTAAGATCTCCCAGATCATGGCTCGCCCACCAGTCAAGCTCGATGACACGATTGATACCGAGGTCCTCAAACCACTGCTTCATCTTCAGTGGTACGAAAAAGATTGTTTTGTCTCCCCCTTCACGCCGGAAGAGACCTTCGATGGTTTTTCTGTCCAGATGATCGTAATGATTGTGCGAGATAATGACCGCATCGATGGGCGGAAGATTTTCCATGGTGAGGCCGGGCGGCGTCATCCGCCGCGGTCCTGCCCACTCAACCGGTGACGCACGTTCCGAAAGATGGGGGTCCGTGAGGATGTTCTTCCCCTTTAACTGAAAAAGAATTGTCGAATGGCCGATCCAGGTGAGCGTCGTATGGTTGCGATTCGATCTCAAAAAGGAGGGGTCGTTCTCCGCCATCGGAAAATCATACCGTTTTTCAGCAGGGTCGTCCTTCCCGATACGACTCAGGCGCCACTTGATGAAATCAAAGAATTTCTTGCTCTTCGATCCGTAAATATTCTTAAAAACTTTCCCGGTATGGTGCGTTTCACCGGCAAAAGAATCTCGCGGGAACATGCCAACCAGGGGAAAAAAGATCAGAGCCCCGATAAACAATGCTTTTTTTATGTGTAAACCGGCCCAGAATTTCGACATTTGAATTAAACAGCAAGCGCATTCCCCGCTGCTTTCGGCGGGGTTAGCGAGCGAATATAAATAAACCTTTTCCTTAACAATCGGAGATTCCCCGCAACTTGTTGCGGGGAAATCCAATCCTCACACGACAATGAAGTGCGACTCATTGCACGAACGCCCATTTACCTATATTGTGTACATCAAATCGGGAGAGTGAAGCTCCCCGCCCACGGGGCGGGGCTTCCCGGTAAGGAATATGTTTGTTTTATATTGCGCCCCTTACCCCGCCTACAAGGCGGGGCTTGCGGGTGCGCTACCGGTCAAGGCCATACGACAGCAAAGGTCCTCCTGCTATCTCCCGGCAGATACCCTTTCTATCTGTAGAGATCCTCCGCTTCGGTCGTGAGCCCGAGTTCGATCAGCTTTTCCCGTGAGGGTTTTCCCGTCTCCCAGTCCCACCGGCGGAATTCATAATACTCCTTGAGCATAAGGTCCATATCAGGCACCGACCCGGCAGTACTCCCCTCGTCCAATGGCTCGAGGCATATCTTCGGAAGCTTGTCCTCTTCCCGTGTGAGGCCGAGTTTATTGCTTATGGCACGCTTGATATTAATGGATCGCTCCCCGATGGTCAATAAATCGTCGGGCGTTATCTTCCACCCTGTCAGGGCATTCAATAGCTGGCATATCTGTGTCGGGCTGAATCTCGCATATTTGCAAAGCGTGAGGGCATCGAAGAGATCTTTCAGGTTCTGGTATTTGGCCGCATTCTCCGCCTTTCCGACGGAGGTCACCCTATCCGTCTGCATAATGTTATACTCCATCACCGGGAGCGCGCCCCCGATATCCACATTGTAGTAATCCCCCTTCAGATGGCATGCACCCCTCGGACCGGTGGCGTAGGAAATCGCCAGGCCGTGCCAGGCCCTCCCTTCATGCATCGGTACCTCCATCCCTTTTACCTGGGCCGCTTCATCTTCATCACGTCCCAGTTCTCTCGCCATTGCCAGCGTTCCTTGCGAAAGGAGCTTGCCGATTCCCTCCTGATTCACGATCATCTCCACCAGCCGTACCATCGTATCACCGTCGCCCCAGGCTATCTCCATTCCGGCATTTTCCTTCGTCAGGACACCTCGCTCATACAAATACATGGCATAGGCAATTGAGACCCCTGCCGATATGGTATCCAGGCCGTGGGAGTTACAGAGATGATTCGCGCGAATGATGGAATCCATGTCAAAATTCATGCAGAGAGGCCCGAAGGCGGCAACTGTTTCGTACTCAGGACCGTCAATGGATTCGATTTCTTCACTGAAATTCTTGATTTCCCGTCCGCAGCCGATGGGACAGCCGGTACAGGCATAGTTTTCCACCACATAGTTCTGGCGGAGGGCCTGCCCCGTGATATTTTTCACGGGAAAAACGCTCTTCTGAAAATATTTGGCGGGCACATCCCCCAGGGTCATGCCCATATCCATATACATGAGGGATCCGTATTCCTTAAGGGCGATCGACACGATATCGCCCCTGATAAAGTCCCTGCACTCCCCTGAAAGTTCCTTGACCCTGTCTCCGTCAAAGATCTCTGTCTTCATGCTTCCCGCAACGGCGACCGCCTTCAGATTCTTGGAACCCATCAGGGCGCCAAGACCGCATCGCCCGGCGGCACGGCCATTGTCGTTCATGACGCAGGAGTACCTGATCAGTTCTTCACCGGCCTTTCCTATGCAGGCAATACTGAGCCTCTTGCTTTCGAGTTCCTCCTGTATCAGTTTCTGGGTCTCGTAGATGTCTTTTCCCCAGAGGTGCGAAGCGTCCCGTATTTCGGCTGTACCGTTATTAACGAAAAGATAGACGGGTCCTTTCGCCCTCCCCGTAATGAAGATACCGTCATAGCCGGATCCCTTCAGACGAAAGGGAAATTCTCCTCCGCTCGTTGCCTCCCCCCAGTAGCCCGTGAGCGGTGATATCCCGCTTATTGCATAGCGGCTCACCATGGGAATTGCAGAGCCCGTAAAGGGTCCCGTGGAAAAGACGAAGGGACTTTCCGGATCAAGGGGGTCCATTCCCTCCCTTACATGGTCAGAGATCAACTTTGCCGCCAGGGTGGCGCCGCCTATGAAGTCCTTCAGAATATCCTCGGAAAGGGGCATTTCACCCGTATTGTTATCATTCAAATCCACCTTGAGAAAGCGTCCCTGATATCCGTTCATGGTCTCATCCTCCGTTAAAAGTTCACATCGGTGCCTTCATAGGCACATCTGAAGATTTTTTCGCACTGGGCGCTTGTTATGGGCCTGGGACTGAATATGGTATCAATATCCTCATAGGTATAGACCACCATCTTTTCCATATGTGTTTCGAACTCCTCTGGTTTTATACCCAGTTCTTTTAGACTCAGGGGCACATCCAGCTCCTGGAAGAGGGTTTTTACTCTCTCCATGAGGCCGTCGAAGCGTTCTTCCGGGGTTTCTCCCCCGACACCGAGGATATCGCATATCTCCAGGTATTTATCGGACACAGGACGGTAAAATTGAAAGACGTAGGGAATAAATATACCCACGGCGAGACCGTGATGTATCTCGAAGAGCGAACCAATCGTATGCCCGAAGCTGTGGGTCAGGGCCGTCCCTGCATTTCCAAAACCGATACCGGCGAGACTTGCCGCGAGAAGCATCCTGGACCGTGCCTCCCGGTCCTTTCCGTTTTTGTATGCCCTGGGCAGATATTTGAATGCCAGCCTGATAGCGGTGAGGCTCATGGCGTCGGTAACCTCAGAAGAGGCAGCAGAGAGGACGGCATCCATGGAATGGGCAAGGACATCAAGTCCCGTGCCCGCCGTGAGTTTGGGCGGCATCGACATGGTAAACTCGGGGGCCAGAATGGCGAAATCGGGCATCAGATCATCATTGGCGATGGGTATTTTCCGGTTGTTTTCGACATCGTGAATCACGGCGGCGGCGGTGCATTCCGAGCCCGTTCCGCTCGTGGTGGGAACACCGGCAAAAAGGGCCTTCTTTCGGAGTCCCAGAAGCGCAAGCGGTGTGACAAGTGTCAGATCGGTGATCTCGGGCCGCTCATAAAATATCCATGCGCCCTTGGCGGTGTCGATGACCGACCCTCCGCCCACTGCCACAATAAGGTCGGGCCCAAATCCGGTCATGGCCTCACCGCAGGCCCGAACGCTGTCGAGCGGGGCCTCGGGGAGGGCCTTTCCCCACACTTCCGTTTTGAAGCCGCCTGTCTCGAGGGCCTTTACAACCTTTGGTGTAAAGCGTTCGCTGAATTCATCGGTGACAATAAAGGCCTGTTTCCTTTCGCACCGTGCACCCAGAAAATCCACCGTGGAGGGCCCTATGACCAGTCCCTCGGGAAACACGTTGGACCCCATAATTATCTTCGGCGTATTGAACAAGGTGGTCAGCCCCCGTATGGAGGTGGAAAGACCGAGGGGAATGATACTTCTGAGATACGGATCATTGAACCAGAGGCTCATGGATTATCCCTCCTTTGCGCAGGTCCGGCCCGGTCTCGCCAGGCCTTAAGATAATAACTTCACAAAAGCTTTACTATTGTATTGTTATTGTTGATTTCACATCCCCCCGACCGGGGAGCATTTAAATCAAAGACGCTGAAAGATACTATACACATATTCGGTGACTCGTCACCTTTTTTTTGTAACTAGGACATAGATGGTACCAAGTTAGTCACAATTCGATTAAAAATTTTCAGAGCATCATAGCCCGTTCGTTAAAAGGCCTCAACATGAGGCGGCATATTTAGAAAAACCAATGCAGAAGCACTCTCAGTCTGCCATTTACAGGAGCTTGGTGGCACCTTCCGCGATGGCCTTTGGCGTTCCCAAGACAAAAAGAATATCGCCTGGTTCGATCCAGTCGTCCGCCGAAGGGTTATAGATGATTTCCGACCGACGGCGGATTGCGAGCACCGAGATGCCGTATTTCTTCCGCAGTTGGATCCGGCCAAGGGTTTTCTTTGCCAGGGATGAATCCTCCGTGATGCGGAAGGTACTAATCTCCACCTCGGACAGGTCGAGCTTCAAGGGGGAGAGAGACGTGGAGTCTCTTGAGAGTCCCCGAAACATTTCGTATCCGTCGGAACGGATATCGGCGACGAATCTTTCGATGTCGTCTCTCGGTATGAGGTAGTGGGCGAGCACACGGGAAAAGATTTCCACCGACGTTTCAAATTCTTCAGGGATAACCTCGTCGGCACCGAGATCGAAAAGGGGCTTCATTTCACTCAGAAAGCGGGTGCGGACGATTAGATGAACTTTCGGTCCCAGTCGCCTCACAACTTCCGCGATCCCTCTCGTCGCCGCCGGGTCGTTGATGGCAACGACGGCGATTCTCGCCTCCCTGATGTTCGCTATCCGGACCACTGCTTCCTGGGTAGCATCACCGTAGTAAATGGGTAATCCTTGTGCCTGTTCCTGACGTACAGTCTCCGGATTCATTTCAATTATTATGTAAGGTATGCCCGCCATTTCTGCCGCCCTGGCGACATTCCTGCCGTTTACGCCGAACCCGATGATCACGAGGTGTTCCTTTTTGACCGGTTCCACCTGGTCCGAAAGGGGATAGAAGCCGGAAACGAGACGCTCCGGCAGGGGCATCCGGAGGATTGCTCCGGTCATGCGGGGAGCAAATGACATGATAAAAGGTGTTGCCGCCATGCTGATGACGGTGCAGGCAAGAAAGAGCTGATAGATGTCTTCCGGAATCAGGCCCGCGCCAAGCCCAGTTTCAGAAAGAATAAAGGAAAATTCGCCAATCTGGCAGAGGGTAAATCCCGTTAGCAGGGCAATCCTGAGGGGAATGCCCAAGATGATCGTAGCCAGCGTGCCTGTCGCCGTCTTCAAAACCAAAAGCCCCAGGGTTACAAGAATAATCAGTACCGGCTTATGCAAGAGAAATCCCACATCCAGTAGCATCCCAATGGAAACGAAGAAAAAGCTCGTGAAGACATCACGGAAGGGTATAATGTTCCCCACTGCCTGGTGACTGTATTCGGACTCGGAAATGATCAGTCCGGCGAGAAACGCCCCCAGGGCAAGGGAGAGCCCGGCACTTGACGTAAGCCAAGCGACGCCCAGACAGATGGCAATGATGGTCAGGAGAAATATCTCCCGGTTCCCTGTGCGGGCCACGCGGTACAGGATGTTCGGGACGATCCACTTGGCTCCTGCAACGACGAGAATGATAATACCCATGATTTTCAGAGTCAGAGCAATAAGCGATTGGACAGTAAAGTATCCTGCACCTGCAATGAAAGGTGTCATGAGCATCATGGGAACGACAGCAATATCCTGAAAAATCAGGATTCCCAGCGCCGTTTTGCCCCGAGGGCTTTCCACGTCGGCTTTCTCCTGAAGGAGCTTCAGTACGATGGCGGTGCTGCTTAGCGATATGAGAAATCCCAGGAAGAGCGCTTCGTTGAGAGGGCGTCCCACCAGACCAGCGAAAAGGGAAACGGCCAGTATGGTCAGAACGACCTGGAGAGATCCTCCCACGAGGACGATCTTCTCGATTGAGAGAAGCCTTTTTATCGAAAATTCCATGCCGATGGTGAACAGCAGGATGACGATACCTATCTCGGCAAGGAGTTTGACTTCATGCACCGCTCCCACAATTCCCAGTCCGTGAGGGCCGGCAAGGATACCCGTTATGAGGAACCCAACGATGGAAGGTATTTTGAGACGATGGCAGACGAGAATGACTGCTATTGACAAGATGAAAATAATGATGATGTCTTTCAGAAGGGGTATTTCCATATGGTGTCCAGTCAAATAATTTATGAAGATAGTGAGCTGTATCAGGATCGTTTCGTCCCAAAGGACAAAAGATGGCTGACCTGATAGTAAGTGTCCAAGAACCTAACATTCATATTATATGTTATTACCACTTTCTACTCAATTACCTTCTTGTAAAATGACTCTCTCTTCAGAACCCCCTTTCCCTCATTTCGATAAGTGTTGGTATCCCTGCTCGACCACCCATCTTCATGCTCACCATGGCGGCGGCCCAGGCCGCAAAATCGAGGCACTTTTCACAATCCCACTTCCTAAGAAGACCGTAGATAAAACCCGCGTGAAAGACATCACCGCACCCGGTGGTATCGATCGCATCGACGGGATAGGCAGGTTTTCTGACGATTTCCCCATCGACGATCGCCTGATATCCTTCATGACCCATCGTTACGCCGGCCAGACGGGGACCCAGCTTCGATAGTTTCCTCACGGTATCATCAGGGTCATCACTTCCGGAAAACTGTCGGGCAAAGGTCCGGGATGCAATACAGTAATCGCTAAGACCCACAAGCTCCAGCATCCCTCCCCGGAGCGTTCCTGCATCGACGACGACAGGGATTCCCCTTCTCTTTGCTTCCTTTGCCGCACCTATGGAGGCTTCGGCAAAGAGGCCGTCGGTATGAAAAACACGCGATTTTTCGAGCCTCTCGATATCGACTTCTTCCGGACCTATGGGTGGTCCCGTCGGTCTCTGCCAGAAAATTGTCCGTCTTCCGTCGCCCGCTTCGGCGGTAATAAAGGCAAACTGGGAGGAGAATCCCGCTCTTTTGACAATGCCG
>Ga0075124_10000404_pt1 | contig 20312 bp, 24 predicted proteins | sample AntAceMetag02UKS_FD_69809 | JGI IMG/M metagenome (GOLD analysis project Ga0075124, IMG submission 69809) | Saline lake microbial communities from Ace Lake, Antarctica - Antarctic Ace Lake Metagenome 02UKS | ecosystem: Environmental > Aquatic > Non-marine Saline and Alkaline > Saline | place... | reverse complement strand
AAAAACTAAATTTAGTATTCATAAAACTTATGATACTGTTATTACTGTAGCAATTATTATAATACTTATTATAGTTGGTATATTTCTTGTTAGAGAATTTAACAGAGTAATTGATAATAGAACTAATATAATTAATAATCAAAATATTATATTAGCTGATAGTATTGAATATTATATAGATAATGATAATAATAGAGTTGCTAAGATCAGAGTTCTTGAAACTACTAGTGTTAAGCAATTAAATGAAATTACTACTAATAATAAATCTATTAAAGAACTTCAGAAACTTGTTAGTAGCTATAAAGGTATTAATAAGAAATTAACTAGTGCTATTATATTTAAAAATACTATTATAGCTAGTTATACAGATTCTATACAAAACTTAATTACTGGTAGTCAAGTTGTCAGTAATGATAGTAACTCTTATGTCTATCCTACTTATAGTAGAGAAATAGATATGTTTAATGGTTGGATTACTGGTAATATTGAATTGGGTTATAGTATAACTAACTTCAGTATAAACACTAATAGTAGATATGATATTACTATGGGTCAAGAAAGACATGGAATATTTAGTAAATATCAAACTTATGCTATTATTGTAAACCATAATCCATATGAAACGACTAAAGATGCTAAAGTGTATAGCAAATTAAAGACTGATAGAAGATGGGGATTGGTAACATCTATAGGATATGGTGTTAGTAACGGTGGATTTGGAACTTGTATTAGTATTGGAATTGGTTATACACTTATGTATCTTTGGTAATATAAATTTTAAATTAACAACTATGAATGGAATAGAACTTATTACTAAAGAAAGAGATGAGCAAATTAATAAACATGGCTGTAGTATTAAGAATGATATAGGGTATATAGATGAAGAATTACTAGATGCTGCATTATTTACTATTACAGGCAATAGTGATTTTTATCCTCGAGAATGGAATGATGAATTCAAGTCTAAACTTCATAAAAAAGATAGGATTGAACAATTAACTGTTGCTGGTGCTTTAATTGCTGCTGAAATTGATAGACTTCAGTATGTAGAAGAGAAATTATAAACCTGTAGAAAAGAAAGATGCAGAAGATTGATAACTCTAAGTTAAATAGACAGATTGAGGCAAGCCTTAAATGGAGAAATAATAAGGGTATTGGAACTCTTTGGCATATCATGAGATTTGGTAAGACTTATGAAGCTTTACTAATAGCTAATAGAATGATTATTGCCAATAACTTTAAACTCCGTATCGTTATTATTACTCCATCTGTTGCTATCAGTGAGAATTGGAATACTGAAATTAATGATTTCTTTGGAAGTAATGAAAATGCTAAACTATGTATTAATGTTTATACTAGCAATGAAGTATTAACTAATAGAATAAAAGTTAATGCTAATTTAATGATTATTGATGAAATACATAAGTTTACAACTGATGTTAGATATGAAATTATTAAAGGTAATTATATTAAGTATAAACATATTCTCGGTCTAACTGGTACTTATCCTTATGGAGATGATAAGATTAAACTTGATAAGTATTGTCCTGTAATTGATTACATTGATGAGATTGAGGCTATTAAGAAAGGTTGGATTAGTAATTTCATTGAATTTAATGTTAGACTTGAATTTCCAGATGATTCTAAAATACTTTATGAAAAGTATACTACTAAGATTTCAGAACTATTGAAGTCTTTTAAGGGTTTATATATCAAATTTAATAATGTTTTTACTAGTGATTATGATCTTATAGTAGGTTGTCATGCTGGTAAAACTATTAATGTTAAAGCTAGTAATGGTGATTATGTTAGAGAATATATTTCTAGTGATATAATATGTAAACTTGTTTCTGATAAGATGGGTTGGAATAATGAACTACCTTTTAATGATTATAATAAAAGAATTATTGAAGATTGGAATCCAGATACTGTTCATAGTAGAGCTGGTGACTTTAATAGAATTATTAAGAATAGGAATGATATTGTTATTAATAGTAAGACTAAGTCAGATGCAGCTATAAAGATTTTTGAAACTAATGTATTACAAAGTACAATATGTTTTAATGAATCTACTATATTAGCTGATACTATTGCTGATACTATTAATAGTACTAATGATGTTACAGGTCATAATGCCATTAGTTATCATTCTAATATTAGTAGTAAACCTTTGATTGATCCTAAAACAGATATGTATTATATTTATGGTAAAAGTGCTGCTAAGTCTGGTCAAATTAAAATGTTTGGTAAGGCTAAACTCCTTAAGGATGCTATTGCTGGTATGATTAGTAATAGATATGATATAATATGTACTGCTAAAGCTTTAGATGAGGGTGTTAATATACCTAATATTGCTCAAGTTATTACTACTGGTGGGTCTACAAATCCTACTCAGTATTCTCAAAGAACTGCTAGAGGTAAGACTGTTGATATTTATAATCGTAATAAGATAACTAAGATTTATAATCTTTATTTCGATGATTTTAATAGTCTTACTGAAAAAGGTAGGTTCATTAAGAGTAGAGATAAGACTAAATTGATTCAACGTCAAAAGACTACCTCTACGAACTCGGTAAAATGGATTAATATAAATGATATTTAATGTAAAATAAATGGTTAAAAACTTGACTTTTGATGTTTATTATTGTATCTTTACTATCCATTTTAACCTATTATTATAAGTAATTTTAATACAAACAATACTATTTGAATGGAGAATGAAAGTAATACTGCTACTGATACAAAGGTAGCTAAAACAAAACATAGTCCTATACCCGTTAAAACTAATGATTCTTTTGAAACTTTAGCCAAGCTTGCTGAACTTGAAGAATCTATTAGTAAATTATCTAACAGTTCTATTATTAAAAAGAATTTCTCATCTACTGATGCTGATGGTAATACTACTGTCAACACTTCTGATGTTGTTAGTTGTATAATGTTAGGGCAAGATATGGGATTACCTCCTGCCGTCAGTATTAACTTTGGAAATAGGTTAAATACTAATACTTACTTTAGTGTATTAAGAGGGAGAGAGCTTGGTCTTGATCCTGTAACTAGTATGAATCAAATATATAATATACCTACTCAAAATGGTAATGTTTTATATTTGTCTATTGGTGTTATTAGTAAAGCTATTATAGATAGTGGAACTGAGATACATACATTAAGAGATAATGCTCCTTCTAAAACATATAAGACAGTTAGTGGTAAATATATGGGACATCATTATAATATTTGTAATGATGCTGGTAAACTAAACGATAACATATTTATATATGCTGATGGTATTACACCTATAGATGAACTTAAACAGGCTAATACTGATAATAAATTAATATTAGTTCCGTTTGGTACTACTAATGTAACATCTATTAGATTTGTAAGAAAGTCTAATAATATAAATATGGTATTTCACTATTCTTTACAAGATGCTATTGATGCAGGTTTACATAATGGTTTTCATAGTTCTCTAATTGAAAATGATAAACCTAAATATATGAAAGGTAAATCTAATTGGAATAATCATCCTACTACTCATCTAAGAAATAGAACTTTAAGTATTGGTGGTAGAATTGTTGTTGCTGATAAATTACAAGGTGGTTACACTAAGGAAGAAGCTGCTGAAATAGCTAATGTAGAGTATGTTGAATTAGAAGGAGATGAATAAGGATTATTTTATAACATAATTAATTAATTAAACAATTACAAATTTATTAACAATTAAACATTTTTAAAAATGGAAGAAAACAGATTTTCAGGTGCGTTTAATTTCGCAAAAGGAGCAGTAAAAAGTGGTACTAAAGTAGTTAGCTCTGCAACAGCATCATTAATGATTAAAACAACTTACAATTCACTTGCTTTAAGTAATAAGGCAATGGTTATGATGGATCTTGAGAAAGGTGATAAGATTCGTATGTATGACATGAAACAACAAGGTGCTAATGATCAAAATTCTAGATTTTATATTAGTAAAGCTTTTGAAGAAAAAGGTATTGTAAGTGGTGCTACAATTGGTGACAATAATGCATTTAGCTATAGTACTATTTATAGCGGATTACTTGCTAATGATTTTGATATTGAATCTTTAACCACTAAGGAATTAGTTAGTAGAGATTTAATGGAAGCTAGAGTTGGTAATAAAAAAGATGGTGGTACATATATGACTTATGTAGCTCTTAAAAAAGGTGCTGGTGAATTAGTACCATTTAATGATGGTGAACCTGTTGAAGTAGCAGATAATGTATTAATACCTATATTTGCTATTACTAATATTGAATTAGTGGAACATACTCCTAAAGGTGGTGATACTAAGGTAAAAGCTGAAGTAGAAGCTAAAGTAGAAGAAGCTGATGCAATTACTAATGAAGAATTTTAGTATTAACTTCAAGTATTAATAAAAGTAATAAACTAATATTAACTTAAAAATATAATAATATTATGTCAAAAATTAAAATTAATGTTAATGAAGCAGTAACTAAAAGATTACCCTTTAAACCTGATCCTGAGTATGATAATATGTGTGTTGGAACTCTGATTGGAGTTGAGGTTACAGAATCTGAAATAGCTGCTGATAAAAATTGGGAATATGCTGGTAAAGTAGTTCCTAGATTGGTCTTTACATTTAAGCAGAATAAAAAGGATAAATCTGATAGTGATAGATTTCATTCTCATTCAGAGATGCTTGTTGCTAATACAAAGGCTGATGGTACTGATCGTAAAGAAGCAGATATTATCAATTCTTATAAGGAAGCGTGGAGTCATGTAAAACATATACATGATGCTTTTGCAACACATCCTAATTATAAGCCTATTACTAGTGCTCCTGAATTTGACCCTGATTTAGCTATTGATGCTAAAATACTCATGTTTAGAGCTTTTTATGATGGTATAGTAAAAGCTTTTAATAATGGTAATGATGGTGAAACTCCTATTTATGATAAAACTTTTAATGTAACTGTAAAGTTACTTGCTAGTGGTAGGAATGATGCTTATTTAGGATTTCCTAGTTTTACTAATAAAGGTTTTATTGAGAAAACTCGTATTGTTAATGGTATATTTAAAACTGATTTAGCGTTTTATGGAACTGAGACTTATAAACTAGGTGGTGCTGGTCAAGCTGTTGTAGCTTCTGAAGGTGATCCTGGTATGACTAATGGTCAAGGTTTATCTGAAGCTGCTAAGAAAGCTTTAAATATAGGATAACTAACTATTTAATTTGATTGAAAAATGGGGTATTAATTCTGATACTCCATTTTTTTAAAACTATGATTTACACTAACTCTAATATGAAAGTTATCTATGGTTAAAAAAAGTACTTATTGGAAAGATTATATAAATGCTCTTTATGCACATGAATATATATTTGCAAAATATCTTAATATTGATGTTAGTATCATTAAGAGATGTATTGAGTATAAATCTAATAAAACATATAATCCTTTAAGGAATGATTTAAACCCTTCATTAGGTTTTATGTATTATGACGATGATGTATTAAGAATGAAAGACTTTGCTGATAATGCTTATGATGGAGATATATATAACTTAGTTGGATTGATTACAAGTAAGAACTCTAATATAGGTAAAGAGTTTGATGAAATATGTAATGATATTATTAAAACTTGTAGAGGTAATAGTAAAGTTAAGCATAATATAAAAAGGATTAATAAGAAGATTCTTACAAGTATAACATTCTCTATTAGAAATCCTAATACAGATGACATTAATTATTGGAAGGTTGGTAATATAAGTATTGATTATTTAAAACTTAGAAGTACTTATATTGTTAATTATGCTTGGATTGGTGAAAACTTGTACTATAAGTATAACAGACATGACCCATGTTATGCTTATATTTCTGGTAAAATTGATAATACTAATATTATAAAATTGTATTTCCCTAAGAGGAAGATTAGTAAAGATGGTAGGAATCCTAAATTCATTACTAATAATAGAGGTTCAATTGAATCTTCAAATGAGTTATATAAAGCTGAAATACTTATTATAACTAAGAGTAAAAAAGATAAGATGTGTCTTGAGAATACACTATTAGATTATGATGGACAAACCATTGCTAAAACTATAGGTGATAATTCTATATCTTTTCTTTCTACGGGTTTATATTCCCATGTTACTATTAAATATTGTGTAACAAATATGTCAAGTGAATCATCTATAATTAAGCCTGATATTATTAATGCTTTAAAGAGTGATTATTCTAATATAATAATGAATCTTGACTATGATGAACAAGGGTTAGTAACAAGCTTTTATCATTATAAAGGATATGGTATAAATACTATATTCTATGGTAATAATACATTGAATATTGGTAAGATGTCTATTGTAAGACTTAATAGTATTGTTGATAAGATTAAAAATGACTTTAATATAAGTGTTACTATAGATGATTTTATAGAATATATTAAATATAATGCTGATGATTTTACTACTAAGGATACATATGATTTAATAGATAAGATTGGAATTGATAAAGCGAGTATTAAAATAAATGAATTATTTAACTATGAAGAAAATCTTGATTACTAATAATAATAGAATATATCTAAGAGATGTTAATTCTAAAGAGGAGCTGATAGCTATTAGATCTACTAAAGAAATATGTACTAAACTTCAAGAAGATTTACATAATATAGGTGATACTTTAATTAAGAAATTTAAAGATTACTATGGTATTGATTATAAGAATGTTATAGCTTATGGTGCTATTGATAATGTTGATAAAGCATTACTTACTAAATTAATAAGTTATCAATATGTTAATATAAGGAATGATAATGGTAAGCTCGAAGATATTAAATCTTATAAGTGTTTTAATGAGCTTATTAATGAGAATGATGTTAGTAATTATCCTACATCTCCTATACAACATAGGAATAAAGAATCTAGTTGGGAATGTTTAACTAAAGCACTTAATAAACCAGAGTATATTATAATATATAAAAGGGAGAAGATACTATGAATATAAATATAATTAAAATATATAATCCTCTATATGCTAGAGGTACTAATAGTAATATTAAAGAATGGATTGGCTATGTATATGAAGAAAATGATATAGCTAAGAGTTGTACTATAAGTTCTAATATAACTAATAGTAATATAAGTTTACCTTTGAAAAGAGTTAATGAATATAATGATTTAAATAAAGCTAAAAGTTATGTATCTAGAAAACATACTAAGAAGCTTAAAGAAGGTTATAGAGAAATAGATATAATTAATGATAATATTAGTAATAGGGTTAATACTGTTATAACTAAGAATATTGATAATAATAGTAATGTAACTAATCTATTTAACATGTTAGATCATTTATTACCTAAGTTTAATATAAGAGGTATAAATATCATTAAGCCTGCTAAATGTTCTGTATTTAAGTTTGGTAAAGCTATATATCCTATGTTAGGTCAACCTAAGATTAATGGTGTTAGAGCTACTTTAAAATGGGAGAATATTACTATAGGTGAAGGTTTGTTTAAAAGTATTAAAGGTAAAGCTATATTTAGATCTAAAGATGGTAATATATATTATATGCCAATGATTACAGATAAACTTAAAGAAGATATGTTTGTTAGTAATAGTGGAACTGAGATTATATATGACGGTGAATTTTATATTCCAGGTTATAAACTTAATGAGATTAATAGGTCTGTACCAATGATTCTTAATAGTACTATTCAAAGGTGTTCAGGTAATCCTAATATTGTTCAGTTTTGGAACTTTGATTTAGCTATTGAAAACTTAACTCAAGTTGAGAGATTTGATTTGAAAAGAACTATGTTAGATAAAGCTAATATACCTAATCCTAATAATATTAATAATAGTATTGTTGATAGGAATATTAAATTTGTATCTGTATATACTAGACTTATTAATAGTGATGAAGAAGCTTTAGCATATTCTAAGGAATGTATTAAACTTGGATTTGAAGGTTCTGTATTTAGAAAGCTTGAAAGTACTTATAAGTTTGGTAGTAGGACTATTGATATGATTAAGCTTAAAAAGAAGAAGGAAACTACTTGTATGGTTAAGGATATTGTTTTTAAAAATAGTGATAGTATAAGAGATTATATATCTATTGTATTAAAGAATGATCTTAATGGTGAAGTGTTTGAAGCTACTCCTAAAGGAGATGAAGCTCAAAGACAGGAATATTTAAGTAATAAACAGGATTATATTGGTGGAAATGCTATTGTATCTTTCTATGAAAGAAGTGGGATTAAACATGTTCCTTTTCATGCTAATGTAATAAAGATAGAACGGAGGATTAAATTATGATTAGATATTTAGTAATAAATGATTATGTTAATACTAGTACTGATATTATAGTATTAGATCAGGAAGAGTATAATAAGATTAATGAAGTCCATGATTATATAAGTGAACTTGGTTATAGATTAGATGATATTGAATTTATGATAAGTGATAGTATTGAATTTAAACAGATATAGATATGAATAATAGAATAGTAAGATGTGCCTTTAATGGTAACTGTGCATATGCAGAAGATTTGATTAATGATAAGAAATCAACTACTTTACAAGAATCTGAAATGATTGATACTTTTAATAAGATATTTGATGATGTTAGAAATTGTAAATTAAATAGTTTTAAAGTTAGTAAAGAATTAAATAATATATTACATGAAAAAGGTCTTTTTAGTTAGTTATTTAGATAGTGAAGATGCTAGTAAATTTGTTGATAGTATTAGACATAGAGTTCCTAATGTTTCTAAGATTGATTACTTTGATAGTATAAAAGAGTTAATTAAGAAGCATATAAACATTAAGTATGGTAATACTAAGTATAATTGGTTAGTTAAGCAACTCGATATTTTATTAACTAAGTATAATGATTATACATTCAATAAGGTTATTAATGAGATTCATATGTTAGATACTGATAAGAGTATTATCTTTATACTTGTTAATGGTTCTAAGAGATTAAATAAGCTTAAAAGGTTTATTAGAAAACCTAAGCATAAAACTATATTTTTAAATAATAATAATTTTATACATAGTAAGGGTTGTAATGATATTAAGAATTACACTTATGATTATACTATAGATGCTAGTACTAAGAAACAACTTAATACTAATATTGATATATTTATAAGTAGTTATATACCTTCAAAAATGTATATTAAAAAACAATAATAAATTATGGGACAAAATCTATTTAATATAGAAGAAAAGTACATTCAATTAATGGATGAAATTGAAGAACTAGAAGGTGAACTTACACCTGAACTTGAAAATGAACTTGCTATCAACTTTGAAGAGTTGGAAGTAAAGCTTAAAGCATATCATTATATTATAAGTGTAGCTAAAGGTGAAACTACAACTATTGATGATGAGATTAAAAGACTTCAAGAAGTTAAGAAATCTAAAGGTAATCTTATTGAAAGATTAAAGAAGTCTATGTTAGGTGCTACAATGTTATATGGGGATAGTGGCAAAACTGGTAATAAAAAACTTAAATTTGATACTATTCAAATGTGGACACGTAAGATTGAAAGTGTTCAATTTAGTAGTGAAGAAGAGTTTGCACTTAAAGGTAAAGATTATATTAATTATACTATTAATAATAAGTTGTCAGATGTAGATAGAATGAAGATTACTAAATATCTTAAAGATAATCATCCTGATGATGATGTTATTATTACAGCAACTCCTGATAAGAAACTTATTAAAAATGATATTAAAGGTGGTGTTGAAATACCTGGAGTATATTTGGAAAGAAAAGATAGTTTAACTATAAAATAAAATAATATGTCACATGATTTAAATTTTAATGAAGAGAATGGTAAGTATGCTTTTGCTAGTAATAGAGAGCTAGCATGGCATGGACTTGGTACTATTGTTAATGGTGCTATGACTAGTAAAGAAGCTATAGAATTAGCTCAACTTAATTATGTTGTTGATAAAGCTGAACTGTATGCTAAATTTCCTTCTAATATTGCTGAACAGCATGATAAAAAAGGAGTAATTGTTCCTAATAGTTATGCTACTTACAGAACTGATACTTTAGATGTATTTGGAACTGTTAAAGGTAGATATGAAGTAATACAAAATTCTAATGCTTTTAATTTCTTTGACAGTATTGTTGGTGAAGGTAAAGCTATATTTGAAACTGCTGGTGCTATAGGTAAAGGTGAAACTGTATTTATTAGTGCTAAGCTTCCATATCATATTAAACTTAACGGTAATGATATTATAGATGAGTATTTATTACTTACAATGAGTCATGATGGTACTAGTAGTATTCAAGTAATGTTTACTCCTATTAGAGTTGTATGTAATAATACATTATCTGCTGCTATATCTGGTAGTAATCATCATCATAAAGTTAATATTAGACATACTAAGTCTGCTCATAGTAATTTAAAGTTGGCTAGTAGTATTATGGGATTGAGTAGTACTATTCATAAAGATATGAGTGAGCTTATAACTACTATGTCTAAGACTAAAATTACTAGTGAAACTAGAGATAGTTATATTAATAACTTATTTCTTACAAGTGATGAACTAACAATACTAGCTAGGAATAATAATCGTATTGATTATATAGATGAAATATCTACTAGAAAAGCTAATATGGTTAAAGCTATTAAACTATTTGCTGAAATAGGTGTTGGTCAACAAGAAGAATCTACTAAGGGTACATTGTTTGGTGCTTATAGTGCTATAACTGGTTGGCAACAGAATATTAAAGGTTTTACAGATGATAGTAAAATGATGAAGAATATATATTTAGGTACTGATTATAGTTTGAACACTAAAGCTTTAAATAGTGCTATTGATTTAATACGTTAGATTATGAAAAAAATACCTCAACTAGATAAGACTTGTGGTGATGAATTAAGACCTTCATTAAATTATGTAGTTATTACTAAAGATAACATAGTAGCTACTGATGCAACTATTATAGCAGTACTTGTTACTAATGAAATATTTGATGATGATTTTATTAATGAATTTCCTAATGATAAATTTTATATAGCAAGTAAAGATTGGAAGATGTTTAAAGGTGCTATATCAATAAAATGGGATACTAATAAAAGTTACATTCAAGTATACAAAAAGAATGGTATTAATTTAATACCTGTTAAGACTAATGTTGATTTTAAATATCCTAATTGGAAAGCTGTAATACCTAATACAGAAGATATGAAAGAAATTGGTATATTTGGAATGGATATAAAGCTATTATACAATTTAAGTTTAGCAATGCCTATATTTAATACTTATAAATTTATTCTTACAGGTAAAAATAAAGGTATACTAGTAGTTGATAATAGTGGTAAATATAAATCATTTGGAATGATAATGCCAATAATGATAAATAACTAAGATAAGATATGGCTAAGATAAATGTAATTAAGTCGAATGTACATAAGGAGAATATAGGTAAACAGATTACATCACATAAGCAATTAGAAGCATTAGTTAAATCTAAAACTTGGATAGTATTAGCAACTGGTAAAGTTATTACACATCATGTAGCTGCATACTTTGTTAATGGTGGATATTTAAAGCTATGCTCAATGATAAGAAATAAGAAACTATTTGAATATAAAAAGAATAAGTAATATGATAAAAATAGAAGTACAAGTAATTAATAAAAGTAATAATTCATTACCTCAACAAGGTAGTACTCATGCTGCTGGTTTTGATGTTAGAGCTAATCTTAATCCAGATACTATTAAAAATAGACCTGGAGTTAATAGTGTTATTATAGCTCCTAATGAAACATATTTAGTTCCAACAGGTTTGTTTACAGCTATACCAATTGGTTTTGAAATACAAGTTAGACCTAGAAGCGGACTTGCTTTAAAACATGGTATAACAATAGCTAATACACCAGGGACTATAGATGCTGATTATAGAGGTGAATGTTGTGTGATGTTACGTAATGAATCTAATGAGCCATTTGAAGTTAAGAATGGTGATAGAATTGCTCAGTTTGTACTTAATCAAGTACCTACTATTGAATGGGTTAAAGTAAATGAATTACCTGATACTGATAGAGGTATTGGTGGATTTGGTAGTACTGGGAAAGATTAATATAGTTTAATAACTGTATTAATTTCTCTCATTGTTTATAGGAGTGGATTAAGTTCTGCTCCTATTAATTTAAAAACATATAAATTATGAAAGAAAAGATTAATTTAATAGGTATATCAGGAAAGATTAATTCTGGTAAAGATTTAGTTGGTAGTATTATACAGTATTTAACTTATTGTAAAGATAATAATAGTAGAATGGCTTATAGTAGTTATTTATTATTAAGAAGTCCTATATCAGTTTGGCAAATTAAAAAGTTTGCAGATAAGCTTAAAGATATGGTATGTCTTATGATTGGATGTACTAGAGAAGATCTTGAAGATAATGATTTTAAGAATAAAGAATTAGGTGAAGAATGGACTAAATATCATTTAGGTGGTAATAATTATACAATTGATGAGAAAGATTGGATGTATCTGCATAGAAGCCACGATAGATCTACTTATGATAAAATAACTAGACAAAATATAGTTAAACTTACACCTAGATTACTACTTCAACAACTTGGTACTGATACATGTAGAAATATACATTCTAATTGTTGGGTAAATGCTTTATTTGCTGATTATAAAGATTTACCTAAAGTTGCTAATTCAGGTATACACGGAGAAAGTAAAGGTTATTGTATGTCTTCATGGATTGTTACTGACACAAGATTTGTTAATGAAGCTGATGCTATTAAGAATAGAGGTGGTATTAATATGAGAATAGATAGACATATACAATTATCTGATTTTAAAGAAGGATTTATATATCAAATGAAAGATAGATTTGCTGATGGTACAGTTAAGAGTAAAATTGATTATGATAATGCTAACTGGAAGACTTATATATTTGAAGAATCAGATAGACCTTATATAGAAAGAATGATATATGGTACAAATGTTAAAAATGGTTTACTAGGATTAAGATTTGAACCTAATAAACATGAATCTGAAACTGCTTTAGATAACTATAAATTTGATGAAGTTATAGATAATAATAGTACTATTGAAGATTTGATTAAAAAGGTAAAAGTAATATTAATTAAGTATAAAATAATATAGATATGGAATATATAATAATAGATGATTGGAATAATTTAAATAGTCCTGATGTAGTTTTAAATAATGATGGTTATACTGCTGTATTTGATGATTTAACTCATGCTAATAAAGAAGCTAGTGATTGTCAGAATGGTATTGTATTACCACTAAGTAGTAATTTAATGAAACTACTTGAAGATTTAAGTGTTATAATTAATAATACTAAATTTGATTATGGCAGTAATCTTAATAATACTGCTGTTAAAAATAGAATTGATGAGATATTAAATATATAAGATATGTACACTAAAATACAAATAACTAATACTAAGAAAATACATACATTTGTTACTAAACAATATGAAGTAGGTACTTATGTTATTATTGATAATGATCCTGCTTTACAAGGTGGAGTTACAATAAAAGAAAGAGATTATCATATCAAGATAAGAAAAGAGACTTTAAAGAATAAAGATAGTATTATAGATGGTACTATATTAGATCATAATGGTAAATTCCCTATTAATGATTTTAAAAAAGAGATAAAATGAATAAGATAAATGAAAGAATAAGTGATTTAAAAGACTTAAAAGTATATGATATAGTATTATTTAAAGGTGCTGGACTTATATGTGTAATTAGTAATCTTGAACGTATTACAACTGAAATAGTTTGTGATATTAAAGGTGTTATATCTAATGCTGGTGTTGAATCTAGTTATTTAATTAATATTAATAAAGATTATAAATATATAAATAAAGGTAAATGGTATAGTTATGCTGGTTTGTATAAAGAATGTACTCTATTAAAGAGAAGTAATGGTAAAAGACCTACTCTTAATAGTGTTATTAGATTTACTAAAACTTTAGTTGATGGTGAGTATGCTAGAGTTAAATCTGTAAAAGGTTTGAAAATAGGTGATACTTTTATATTTGATAATGTAGCATTTAAGGTTAAGAAGTTTCCTACTAAAACTAGTGTTTATGGTATAAATGTTAATCCTACATCTGGAGAACCTAGTAGTTGTAAAGTTCCTATAAGTAAGATTAAAAGAGTTAGTAAACTAAATAAGACTAAAGATGAGTAAATCATATGTTAGTATGGAACAAAAAGTATGTATTATAACAGGTAAGACTTATGATACAAATAGTATACTTTTAGATAAAAGACTTAGAAATAGTATGGATAGAAATACTATTTCTGGTTGGGGCATTAGTCCTGAAGCTCAAGATATAATTAATACTGGTAAAATAGCATTAGTTGGAGTAGATGAAAGTAAAAGTAAAATTACAAATGGTAATATTAAACCTGAAGATGCTTATAGAACAGGTGAAATAGTATATATTAAAAAGAGTATTGCTGATAATATGTTTAATATTGCTATCAATAATGATTTTATTTTTGTTGATAAAGAAGTAATAAGTATTATAAAAAATAAGACTAAAGATGAAAAATAAGTATAAAACTAAAGAAATTAATATTGATGGTATTAATAGGACTGTAACATTGTGTGCTACTCTTTGTAGTAAAGATACTACTTTTATAGATGATTCTGGTACTACTCATAAAGTAAGAAGTGTTGATATTGGTTATACAATTCTTAATCCTAATATGGATAAAGATAATATTGAAATTGCTAAGAAGATTGCTTTAGGTAGAGCTATTAAAACTCCTATTTGTAATATTAGTCCTACTATATTTTATAAACATGATAAACAATATGTAACTAATGCTCAAATAGAGCTTGCTTTTGAACAATGTTTTCTACATTTAGAAAGACATTTTAAATTATATGTTAAAGTTAAGGATTTAAATAAAATTAAAACTGTAGTATAATGAAGATAAAACTAGATTTTGATAACAAGATTGTAACACTAGACGAAAGTGTTGATTTAAAAGAGTTTATTAGTATGATTAAAAGTATTATTCCAAATTGGAAAGATTGGAAATTAGATACTAATACTACTATTACATGGAATAATCCTATTACAGTACCTTATGTGCCTTATACACCTTATAGAGAATGGTGGACTGATTATCCTACAATTAGATATGATACTACACTTGTTGAATGTATTACTACTAATGCTAGTACTAGTTTTAATAGTATAACTGGAAATTATTGTATAGATGTTGATAAATAATTATATATTAAAACTATGGAAAATGACATTAAATCTTGGGGAATTGATCCTTTTAAACTTATAAGTAAAGCTTACTCTGAAAAAGAAGATTGGTTTAAGTCTATTAGAGCTATGGAAATATATGGTATTGGATGTATAGTACAAACTACAACGCAGATAACTGGTAATATTACTGAAACTTTGGTATTTGTACCTGGAGTAGTTATTATGGAAGATAAGGATGATAATGATAATGTAACAAGTTGTAAGATTGTTAGTTCTAATTATGGAATAAAGAGATAGTGTTTCATAATCACTATGTTTGTAACAAGACCTGATTCGAGAGATGATGGTCTTGTTTTTTTTAACCTGTTTGAAAGTATGATTAGAAGTAGTATTGTTAAATATTAACAACACTGTTTCCAACAATAAAAGGAGTAATGAAATTAACCATTACTCCAATCATTCTCTCATTATTTATAGTACTCTATTCTTCAATACCTAATGTCTGCTCTAAAACTTTCTTATTATAAACATCAAATTTAGAAAGATAAATAGTCTTTGGTATCTGAGTAAAGAATGGCATAGTTTTACCCCATTTAATATAAGGAGCTTGACCTCTATAATCATCTTCACTATAATATCTATATGTACCATTTATAGCTTTACCTACATCAGTAATAGTTGCCATCAGTGGAACAGGATCTCTAAGAATACTCCAAGCAGTAGCAGGACTTATATAGAAATATATATCACTCTCAGCTCTATAAATTTGATTAGCTAATACCTTTAATACAGGATCAAATGTACCCTTATCATCATCATCTCCACTAAGACCTGCTTTCAATAACATTATAATAGCATTTAACATAACTATCATACTTAAATCAGCAAGATTTCTTCTCATATTTTCTCTATCAACACGTTCCATACCATCAAAAGCATTCTTTCTATAAGCTATCTGTTTAATTGTAGTAGCAATACTCTTACCAAATCCTAAATCATAATAAGTTCTCCATCTACCCTTAATATCTCTACCCATTTGGTCACTATATCTATTCTTTTGAAACCTACTTGCAATACCAGCAGGAATCCAAGATCTAAATTGGAATAAAGCTCTAAATATTAAATACTTTTTAGCCAATATTGGACTATTAGGGTCATAATTACCATGCAAAAGCTTATTAACCTCAATGATTTTATTCCTCATATCAGTATATTTATTCTTAACTAAAGCACTAGTAGGTTCACTATACATTTCATTAATCTCATCATTAAATAATGATTCATTCCAAGTACCACCTTCATTCAAAGCATCATAAAATGATATAGGTTTACCATCAATCAATACAGCTTTACCATTAGAATCTTTAACTTTATTGTATAGTAATTGAGCAATAGCTGATGCACCTTGTACAAAGTATTCAGTTCTATCTTGAATAATGTAAGGATCAAATTTAGACATATCTATTGTCTTAATTCTAATATCTCTATTACTTTCACCATATCTAGTATCAATAACATCAAATAATATATCATTATTTTTAAGAATGTTATAAACTTTACTATGACCCTTCTTAAATAAATCTTTAATAGAATTAAGCATCATCATATTACCCTTTAATAAAGTCTTACCGTCAAAATCAGTTCTACCGTTAGCATGAACTATATTACTTACTACACCAAACATAACATTTGCTATACCAGCTGTAAGATTAAGTCCCATACCTTTAAGTTGAGTAAGTTTTAAAAGAGCTTCGCCCATTTTACTCCATACTAAATTACTACCAAGTAAATCTCTATATTCTTTCTCAAGAGGTTCAATTAATATTTTATACTTTTCTTCAGCACTTTCAATTCCTGTAGTATAAACATCTTCATCAATAGTCCCAATATCTAATTGTTCTTTAAGGTTAGTAACAGTATCATCTAATTCATCTTCATACTTATCTCTTAAATTTTCAATTTGATTACCACGTTTTTTATCACTATAGTATTTCTTATTCTTACTACTAATAATACTTTTAATCTTTTTATTAAAATTAAGGCTATCATCATAAAGTTTAGCATCAGATACAGTAGGTTTAGCTTTAGTCATACCATATAAACCAGATTCAAGGGTATATCTAAAAGCAGATTTCAATACTGGAAGTTTACCTTTACTAGTAATAAGCATATTATTCCTATCAAGTATAGATTTACCACTAGTTGTAGTTTGTAATTGTTCAGCTTCATTTATAATTCTTTCAATAAGTAATACAGTATCTTCAACTTCACTTTTATATTTATAATTAACAGCAGTAGAAGCAAAAGCTTTAATTAAAAGTTTAAGATTCTTAGAACGTTGTTCCATTTCAATCTTATGTGTATATTTAACAGGTATTCTATTCTCAATATCACCTTTCTCATTTCTCTCTGTATATATCCTATCTTGAACATCATTGAGTTCTGCAATATCATTAGTAGTTAGAGCCTGTTTAAAAGCAGTACCTAAACCTTTGAATTTCCTACTTGCTAATACTTCAAATAAACTTTTATGAACATAAGGTAAAAAGTTACTTTGTAAACCATCTTTAGTTGCATCAGGTAGATACTGTTTAAAATGATTCATTAAACTCTTATAAGATTCATGAAATATAAACAATGGTCTTAACTTATCATCAGTAATTAATTTATCATAAGCTTTATCATAATAACCAGTAGTTTCACCATTCATAATTCTTCTAGGAGCAGAAGTAATATATTCATAACCTTCATTTCTTTCAGAATTATCAATATCGCGAATACCACTAAGAACTTTATCTAAATATACAATTGGGCTATGTCTAAGCTTATATTCTCTAATAGCAGCTTCTTTATCAATTATACTATCATCGTTTTCAATGTATTCTTTATTAAACTTAACCTTTCTATTATAATCTTCAAGCTGACCTTGAGCTCTCTTTACTAAGAACTCAGCTTGATCTTTACCAAGTACTTCATCAAGATATTTTCTATACTCTACAACATTCTTAAAATTATCATTTTTAAAGTTACGTTCATTATAGAATCTAATATCAATAAAAACCTTATGTTTATTAAGCTCTTGATAATGAGATGTCATTCTTTTCTTAAACTCAGAATCACCCATCTTTCCAGTATCATGTTTAAGAATCATCTGCTTTCTATAATATGACCACTTTTTAAGTTTCTCATACCATTCATCAGAATACTTATCAATTGACCAACCAGTATCCTTACCATCTTTATCCTTTTGCCATAATAAATCAACATTATCTCTAGCATATTTATTATTCTCTAGTAAAGAAAACATTTCATTAACTTTAGCATCAACTTTTCTAAGATCAGTAGACCTAATACGTGCACTATTTTTAAGAATACTACCGCCCATTTGAGCAACCTTATTTTCTAACATGTTTAAATCTAAAGTTCCAGCAGCAAGTACTCCAGTAGATATATCTTTCATTACTGTAAGATCGTCCATAGTAATATCCATACTAGTTTGAGTCTTACTTATATCTATTGTTGCAGTTCTACTACTTTCAAGAAGTCTTCTAAATACATTTTTAGATGTACCATTAATATCAACATACATTTTATTAATAGCACTATCTTTATTCATCATCTGATCATCTGTCATAAAGTTTTCAGTATTACTAGAACTCCATATTTCAGCAATATTAAATGCATGTATTAATTCACTAGCCGATACATCAACTTTATCAGCAATACTATCAGCATAATCTAATTCTTTATTAGCAACATTTTCAATATTTTTAATAGAAGCATCCTCTCTAATAGAATCTATATCAGATCTAAGTTGATCTATTCTATTAACATAAGAAGCTCTAACATCTTTACTAAGATTACCATGAAGTCTACTACTAATATCAGATATTCTAAAACTAATATTACCTATTATAAGTTTAGCTTCTTCAGTAAGTTCACTAGTAACTTTAATAGAATTAGTACTTCTTAAAGAACGATCCTTATTCATATCATCAATAACATTCTGATCAATAATGATATTATAAGTATTACCCGCTTCAGTTATTTCATGATCAATAAGAGTCTTACCGTTAGCATACTTTTTATTAATATATTTAATCCTATTAAGATTAAGATTCATTACTGGATAACTACCACCTTCATTAAGACCTTTAGTAACATATAATATACCATTTTTATAATGAGCTACTTTCAATTCAATTAAGTAATTAGCAACAGCTTCTTTAGTAGCATATTTAATACCATTATTAAGTTCAACTGGTATTTTATTAGTAGTCTTTTTAGGTTTATTAAAAGTATCATCAAATAGACTTAATTGATTAGGATCATTGAGTTTAATACTATTAACTATTATAGACCTAGAATCTCTAATATCATCAATAATTAATTCATTCCAAGTATTACCATATTCATCAGTAATTAAATTAACATTATTTTTACCATATATTTTATTAAGAGTATTTTTAACTCTATTTTCATAAAATGCTTCAATAGGTTTAAGTTTTTCAATACCTTGTGTCTTAAGATTATTTCTTTGTTGTTCTAAATCACTTAATTTAATATCTCTCTCAATTTCTGTTATAGTATTAGAATTATTAATATATGCTCTTTCATATTCATATTTAGAAACTTTAAAATTATCAGTATTAAAAGGTAAAGTTAAATCTTTACTTACATTTTTATCTTCACTAAAATAATATTCATTATCTCTAATATAATAAACATCCCCTGCTGAAGTTGTAAATTTAGCAGGTATATCATTAACATCTATAATCTTAGTATTCTTTATTTTTTCTATCTTATTATCAATCCTTATAATATCTTCAGCAATAGTATCATGTCCCTCAACTTTAGCAGCAGTTTCACCAGTAGGAAACAATACTTTCTCATAACCTCTCTTAGCACTATCTTGTACTATAGTCTGAATAAAGAATTTAATCCAATTACCTTCTTTATTTAAGAGTTGTAGGAACTTAGTTCCTGTAATATCAACATTAGTATTTTCTCCTTGAGCTAACCATATTTTATCCCTACCTTTCTGAAACAAATCAGATTGTATCTCAAGTATA
>Ga0075124_10000402_pt1 | contig 20321 bp, 14 predicted proteins | sample AntAceMetag02UKS_FD_69809 | JGI IMG/M metagenome (GOLD analysis project Ga0075124, IMG submission 69809) | Saline lake microbial communities from Ace Lake, Antarctica - Antarctic Ace Lake Metagenome 02UKS | ecosystem: Environmental > Aquatic > Non-marine Saline and Alkaline > Saline | place... | reverse complement strand
ACTGGAATCTCACTCGCCCTCAACAACAGGATACAATTGAATCGCAAGTAGAAAATGAAAACACTATTTATATAGTGGGCATATTTACCATGACCTTCGCACTTATAGCACGTGACTGGAGAAAAAGAGAATGGACATAGTAGTACTGCCAGTAGGATTGGTCTCCATAATTGCCATTTGCATAATGATTGGGACTCTTGCCATTGCATATGTTAAAAAATGGATGGTGACATATGCCCTAATAGTTGCAAATTTTATTGTGTTTATCATTACACTTATTTTTCAAAACGAGATTATTTTTGGTATGAGAGATGGGGTTTTTCAGTATGCGGGTTTAGCATTTAGACCGATTTATCTTTCATTTGAGTACTCACCTCAACTGTATACATTGTTTACATCAATGTTTATACACAGTGGTTTTCTCCATATAATTGGGAATATGCTAGTATTTTTCTTTGTCGGAATGGCTTTTGAGCAAAGAATAGGGCGGAAAAAATTTTTGATCATCTATCTACTGGCCGGCATGTGTGGTACTATTGCCCATTCATTATTAAATTTAGGTTCTGTAGTCCCATTGGTTGGTGCATCTGGAGCGATATTTGGCATTATGGGTGCATTTGCATTTTCATATCCAAGAGACGAAGTGGTTATGCCCATCCCATTAGGCTTTTTTATGATTATTCGTCGTATCAAAGTAATATATGCTGTACTTATTTTTGCCGTAATGGAAACTGTAATTGTTATGTTGGACGTTCAGGATACTACCGCTCATTTTGCACACATCGGCGGCCTGGTTGGCGGAGTTGTTTTAGCAGCAATTCTACTTAGAAACAAAAAGACCCACAGAAAAACAGGCGAAACAATATATTATGACTCATATGCCCATCAAGAACCAAGGAGAATTGATTTTTCCGTTCTTCAAAAGTTAGCTATGACTCCCGAGCATAAAGAAATGCTAGACAGAATAGAAGCTGAAACAGTTCCACAGGTTAGAGATATCTGGCTTGAACATTTTCTTGAAAAAACTAAGTGCCCTAAGTGTGATAATCCATTGAGTCATTTTGACGGAAAGATCTGGTGTGAAAATTGTGGTTTTAAGACCAATTATTAACCATTTTTAAAAGGAAAAAGTTAAGCCCCTTAGCTCTCCAAACAACACAAGGCTAGATATTACATAGCCAGCTATTGCACCACCACAAAGACATGGAAGACCCGCTTGTGGTTTACCTTTCATGACAAAAGTCATAAGTACTGCAAAACCAACGAGAGTGCCGATCATAACTGACAAAGCTATCGGAAAAGCATTGTCGATATTTACATATGTGGCTACAACAAGAATTCCTGGCATTACAACATCTCCTAATCCCATAAAAAATGCTCCCCGCTCCTTGCCCTCTTTAAGTTTTTCTTTCAATCCTTTCGTCTCTTTAATAAGTGAATAGTGCCTAATTTTTGGCACCACCAACAAAACTGGAAGTTTAAGATCCATAACGGTGTCTGCAAGGTCAATCATATGTTTAGTTTTGTAAACAGATATCGCATCATATATAGCTAAACCTATTAAGAGAACAAGCACCAATAGAATACCCAATGATATTCCAAATATGGCAATAGCACCAGCACCCACTATAACGCCACAGATATCTATCACATACCATTCAGGATATTTGAAAAGCACCGCAATTAGAATAGCTGCAAGGATTATTGAAAAAACAATTGATGTTGAAGTAGAAGTAATGCTGCCAAATAACGGATAAAATACATAAGCAGCGGTATAACCTATTGCACCTAAAATCATTGCTTGTATTAATTGTTTCTTCCAAAACTTTGCAATTAGTAGAATCAAAACCGTAAAAACCAACATTATAACGAAAATATATGCAATGTTCATAGGATTGTCAGGGTCTTCAAATGCTTGCATACCTGCTTCTTCAAAAGTTCCTGTTATTAACAACGCCAGACCATCTATGAGAATGAACAAAAAGGCCATTACAATAACTGCGAAAATCTCTTTTTTATCTACCGGCTTTTTCTCATCCATTCTTTTTCAAGAACAATGCTTGCATATTTATATGATTTGATTTTTTATCTCTCAGATAGGAAGCGCATATCCAAAGAAGATATACCAAATAAAAAAAGAATATAGCACCAAGAAAAATACTCCTTCTTTTCTAGAAATGATATGTCCCGTGTATGCCACTGGAAACAGGATCAGCGTTGCCATCATTAAAAACAACAGATGATAAAAGGATCCTGTAGCGTTTAACGGTATAAAGAGAGCGCATGCACCAAGTATCAGGAGAATATTAAACACATTTGACCCGAGAACATTACCGACAGCAATGTCAGATTCCCCTTTATACACAGCCGTTGCAGAAACCACGAGCTCGGGGAGTGAAGTACCAATTGCCACCATTGATAACGCAATAACGAATGGAGGAATGTTAAAAAATTCTGCAATTGTTACTGCTGATTCTATCAGTAGCCAAGCTCCAACAACAACACCAACGATACCTAGGACAATAAAAAGGATGTTCTTTTGAGTCGTTCCTTTTCCGTATTCTTCCGAATTGTTCCTCTCTTTTTTTGCACAATAGATAAAATAAACAATGAACGCTGCAAATAAGGCTAAAAATATAACCCCACTAGCCATATGATAAGGATTGTCTAACAATCCAAAAAACGAAAAGAAAAAAAGGACAATGGTGGCACACACAAGTAGTGGCATCTCCCGTCGTATAATGCTTTTTTTTATATTTATGGGGCGGATAATCGCACTCAATCCCAATACTAGCAAAATATTAGCAACACAGGAACCAATAATATTTCCCAATGAGATGTCTGCCCGATCCTGAAAAGCAGCACCAACAGAAATTGCAAACTCAGGAGTAGATGTACCAAATGCTACTATTATTAATGAAATAATTAAGGAAGATACCCCTAGTTTCGCTGCAGTTTTTGATGTGCCTTCTACTAATATATCCGACCCTTTCCAAAGTAGGACAACGCCAACAATAAATACAGGAATTGCAAGAGCAATATTAATCATAACGGCGTGTAATCAAAATGGTCATTTAAATAATCTGAGTAAAACAAACCTTTTTGTATAAATGATGATTAAGATTTTTTGAATTAACATGACTAAGGGGAAACTGACATTCATTGGTTTAGGACTCTATGACGAAAAAGACATATCATTAAAAGGGTTGAATGAAATTAAAAATTGCGATAGGGTCTATGCAGAATTTTACACAGCAAAACTCGTGGGAACAGACATTAATAAATTGGAAAGTACAATTGGGAAAAAAATTAAGGTTTTAACTAGAGAAGAAACAGAAAAAGGCGATAACATTATAAATTCTGCAAAAAAAGAAAATGTTGCTTTTTTAACATGTGGCGACTCAATGACAGCAACCACACATGTGGATCTTAGATTAAGAGCAATAAATGAGGGGATTAAAACAAAGGTTGTACATGGTAGCAGCATCGTTACCGCAGTTCCTGGCCTACTTGGCCTTCAGAATTATAAATTTGGGAGGACAACGACACTTGCATATCCTAGAGAAGACTACTTCCCAACAAGCCAATACGATATAATCAAAAATAACAAAGAAATAGGATTGCATACGCTTGTTCTCCTCGACATCCAAGCCGATAGAAATAAACATATGACAGCCAATGAAGGCATAGAACTATTAATAGAGATGGAGAAAAAAAAGAGAGGACATATCTTTGCTGAAGAAAGTGTAGTTTGTGTAGTGGCTCGTGCAGGATCATCCAATCCAACGGTAAGAGCGGACAAAATAGAAGTTTTAAGAGATGAGGATTTCGGCATGCCTCTTCATACGTTGGTCGTTCCAGGTGCCCTTCATTTTATGGAGATTGAAGCCCTTGAGAATCTTGCAAATTTGCCGGTTGAATTAAGTAAAAAATTACAAAAACTATAATAACCCAAGATTGTATTATTCCAACTATTAGGGGATCTAGGATGCAAAAAAAAGATGGTATTGTTGGTTATATATATGGAAATGTAGGTTCGACTGAATTTAATTTTGCAGTAAACGGGCAGAATGTACGGAAATTTGACTACATATTTGCCCCTCATAAAGAAGGGCATATGTTGGCTCAAGTGATGGACATTAAACAGCACTCTGACCTTAATTTTGAGGATGCAGCAGGACTAATAAGCAGCGAAGAGCGGCCAATGATTAAGACTAAAGTATCTGCATTTGCAGATGTAATTGGATATCGCGATAAAAGAGGACTTTTACAATCTCCCCGTACTCCATTCGACGCAGGTTCTGAAATTGCTTGTGCCGATGAGAATCTCGTAAGAAATGTTCTCGGACTGAATGCAGCAAAAGACAACGGAGCATACATCGGGCTCTTAAAGGGACACAATCTGCCAGTTTATCTCAATATAGACTCGTTGGTTCAGAAGCATATTGCTATACTTGCAAAAACTGGTGGCGGCAAAAGTTATGCTTGCGGTGTGCTTGTGGAAGAACTTCTCAAGAAGAAAATACCAATAGTCGTAATTGATACACATGGAGAATACCAATCATTAACTAAGCCAAACAGAAGTAGAAAGGACCAAAAAGACATGGAAAAATTTGGAGTCGAAAAACGAGAATATTCCAGCCAAATAACTGAGTTTTCTCCTACGGGAAATAGAGGTGGGATGAAACATCTTGCCCTTAATGGATCAAATCTAGAGGCACATGAGATATTGGACCTCCTTCCTTCGAAAATCTCTGGACCTCAAAAAGGCGTATTATACCAAGCAATAAAAGAAGTGAAGGAATATAAAAATATATACACCCTCAGAGACATAATAGATGCAGTTGGAAGAAGTAAAAGCAATGCACGATGGAACGTTATTGCATCGCTTGAATCACTTGATTCAATTGGTGTGTTCTCTGAAGCAGGGACATCTACAGGAGATCTTGTGAAGAAAGGGAAATGTTCTGTAATAAATATGAAAGGCATTCCACCAGACGTGCAGGGTGTCGTTGTAGCACGCCTTACAAAGAGATTGTTTGATGATCGTAAAGCAGGTAAAATACCTCCGTTCTTATTTATAGTTGAAGAAGCACATAATTACTGCCCTGAAAGGGGTTTTGGAAATGCTATTTCATCTAATATGATAAGAACTGTGGCCTCGGAAGGTAGAAAGTTTGGAATGGGGTTGTGCATTGTCAGTCAACGTCCTGCCAAGGTAGATAAAAACGTCATTTCACAGTGCAATACCAATATTATTCTGAAAGTGACAAACCCTAATGATCTTAAAGCGATTATTCAGTCCGTGGAAGGAGTAACAAGCCAAACATATAGAGAGATACAACGTCTTCCTATTGGAGTTGCTTTGATCTCCAGTGCCTCTCTCCAGATGCCGATTATGGCAGAGATACGCACTCGGGAAACAAGCCATGGGGGTAAATCAGTAGCCATCTCTAAAGGAGGAAAGACCTCCAGTTATAAGCCTCCTAAAATGTCCCAAACACCACCATTTAACCCTCAGCCTAAACCACAACCTGAAATTACAGCCGATGTGCCTGAACCAAAATCTACTACAAATAATACTACAGAAAAGGCCAAAGCTGTAACTAGAGTAGCAAAAAGATTGGGATGGGTTTCTACAGATGACCCAGACGAGACAATCAATGCATTGACAAAAGAAGCGGAAAAGATGAATGAAAACATCTATAAATATCTAGAATCGCTGGCCAACCTTGGCAAAAACTTTTGTCACGAAAGCGGACCTAACTGCATAAAATGCCCAATGAAAGAAGGGTGTAAATATCGTGCCGCGCATGGAACAGATGAAAAGAAGGGTTTTTTAAGAAAAAGATAAGAGAAATATGAATAGAAAAACAATCTTGATGGGTTCAATTATTATTTTTGGCATATTGACTACATCTGGTTGTTTGGATTATTTCGATATAAACGGCGGCAACACGACGTATGAATCTCATCCTACAAAGATCAGTTATACAATTAGTTACGGATACAAAGTGAATTGTACTGGAAATGGTGATTATAACATAGAATATGATTGTGATAAACCTGAAGTTCTTATTGGAACGGTAACAATCACAGATTTGTTGCACGACCTAGATTATAGTGAGACAACAATGGCAAACAACAATATAATAGGTTGGAACATAAGTGGTGAGGACACTGATAACTATGAACTTGGAATAATTGCAACAGTTGAAGTTGAAAGTTTTCTTGTTTCTGATCTTAGCGGCACAGGAGCAGAAACATTGCAGGGGTTACAAAACGATTATATGGATGTAATTGGTCAATATTGTCATAAACAATCAAATGAAACCATAACTTTCATAGATCCTGAAAATCCTTTAATCAAAAACACAGCAGTTGCTGTAACAAATAAAGCAAAAAGCAACAATTCTTTTATCTTAGCAAAGGAGCTTTTCATATGGTTGAAGCAACATACCAACTATCAGATACATGTTGGAGACAACAACATTCAACCTGCAAGCATAACCATCCAAAAGAAAACAGGGGATTGCGACGATCTTTCATTTCTATACATATCTCTTTGCCGCTCAATAGGCATTCCTGCAAGATTCATAAGAGGATACTTAGTGGAAGAAAATGATGATGAGGCTAGCGCGATTTCCCATGCATGGGCCGAGGTTTTTGTTGGGGGGGAGCTTGGCAATTATGGTTGGATACCTGTGGAATGCGCAGGCGATGGTGATACAAAGACTGAAATAAATCAGAATTTTGGAGTGGAAGACGTAAGTCATTTGCGACTATTCGAAGACGACGGAAGCGATGAATCCTTGAATGCATCTATTTCTGGAATCATGACGTACTATACCAAGGGTATGAAAGTTGGCATGTACTCGTTTGTAGGCATTAGCAAATACAGCACACTGGAATCAAAAGAACTTTGCATAGATGAAAATAACAACAGAGCATATGTATAGTGTCTTTGAACGTTGATTTATATAGTATCTAACATTAATGGGGAAATATTTATAATAACCTGTGCAACTCTTTAATTGGAGGTAGTTGATATATATGAAAAGAAAAATATTTGTTGTCTTTACATGCCTGCTGTTGGCTAAAACTTTATCACCACTGAGCACAGCAATTAATATCGAAAATAATGAGAGCTGCAAAGAACTATATTATATTGAACCAATTGTCACTCCACTAGATGAAGATCCAGATGGCCCATTAGAAGGTGGGCTATAGATGACTATAAAGATTTGGAATATGCTGGCATGGTTGTCAGCAACAGCATATCCACTGCAATTGGGGCGTGGACTGCATGGCTAAATTACAAATATGGAAATACGACTTTAAATGAATTTGTGAAATCCGTTGGCTCAAACTGTCTATTTTCATTGCCATTTATAGTGTTGTATGCCGGCGAAGCACTTGACAAATGGAACTGGGACAAAGATGAATTCTAAAAGAAAATAATGAGAGAAAGGGCTACCTTTCATTCTCATATTGTATTAGATTTCCGTCATCCTGCTCTTCAAATAGCGGCACCTGCCTTGGAACGGTATATATTATTTTGACTCGTGATTCCATCTTCTCCTCACCACAATTCAACAACCGGTATTTCTTTAAAAAACTAAGCATTTTTTCATCTTTTAAGTCGTTAAATTAACAGCCAATAATGATGAGTTTTTATAGTTATATTCACCCTAAAAAAGATCTTTTGAAAGGTCGCAATGATAATGATTCAACTGCATAATTACCTGCGAAAAAAGTACTTAAAAGAATGCACAATCGTAGCTGATGGAAGTAATGAAAAGTCTGGGCTGGTATTTTTAGAGGAGCGCATCACCATCCCATCTCAACCGCAACGAGAAGTTTTCCCAGACTCTTCTCATTACCCTCAACGGTTGATTTTACCTCTTCACTGCATAATTTTAGTAACAGTCGGTAATAAAACATCTAGCCGGACTTATCATCCATTTTTGCGTTTTCAAAATATACTTTTGAAGGTGCTTTTATCAGAGGCAGCTTTTAAATATGAAAAGTTGTATACTGCCTTACTCTTATCTAATAGGTGAACCATGGGCAAAGGAATAAATGCAGCACGGAAACTCAAAAAAAATAGAAAAAACCAACTATGGAACGATAGGTACTACAAAAAGAGAGTCTTACATTTAAAGGAAAAAGCAGATCCGCTTGGGGGAACAGCTCAAGCTAGGGGCATCGTCATCGAAAAAGTAGGCATCGAAGCGAAACAGCCTAATTCTGCCATTCGTAAATGTGTAAAGGTACAGCTTATAAAAAATGGAAGACAGATTACTGCTTTTGCTCCAGGCGATAATGCCATTGGTTTTATTGATGAACACGACGAGGTAATGGTAGAGGGAATCGGCGGTAGAATGGGAAGAAGTTACGGTGATATTCCTGGTGTCCGATTCAAAGTTATAAAGGTAAATGATATATCTCTTAGAGAAATGGTTAGAGGGAAAATTGAGAAGGCAATGAGACGATAAACATGACTGGAAAAAAGAATAGCGAAAAAATTACTCATTTCTTCCCTGTTTTGGCAAAATACAACATGGATGATGTCAAAGTGGAAGACAAGGGACTAGAAAGATACATAAATCTAGATACTGAAAATATCTATCTTGGTGCAGTTTTTGCAAATAAAATGTTTGCCAAATCCAAAGTCCCTATAATCGAGCGTCTGATAAACAACATAATGAGAACTGAGAAGTATACTGGAAAGAAGAGCAAAGCATATAAAGTTGTAAAATCCGCTCTTGAAATTATTGACAAAAGGACAAAATCCAATCCAGTGCAAGTACTTGTCCATGCCCTTCAGAATTCTGCACCCAAAGAAGAGACAACAAGATTACGTTTTGGCGGGATATCTGTTCCCAAGGCAGTTGATACAGCTCCACAGAGGCGCGTTGATATTGCCATCCGTAATATCTGTACAGGTGTAGTCAACACCAGCCATAAGAACAAGAAACGTATAGAAGTTTGTCTTGCTGAAGAGATAATAAAAGCTTCTAAAAACGACGTATCCTCTTTTGCCGTAGCTAAGAAAAATGATACTGAGAGAGTTGCCAAATCGGCCAGATAAGTAATTTAGATTTGTAGAATATTATATGGGTTAATATAAGAGGTAGTTACTATGGGTAAGAAGGAAGACAATATCAAAAAAGCAAAGAACCTAATGAATAAATTAGATTACATTCGTAACATAGGGATAGCTGCACATATTGACCATGGAAAAACAACACTTTCAGATAACTTGCTTGCCGGCTGTGGAATGATGAGTGAGGATCTTGCTGGTAAACAGCTTGTTCTTGATTTTGATGAGCAGGAGCAAGACAGAGGCATCACAATTAATACTGCTTCCGCATCCATGGTGCATGATTTTGAAGATAATAGATATCTTATTAACCTTCTTGATACTCCAGGACATGTCGATTTTGGTGGAGACGTAACACGTGCAATGCGTGCTGTTGACGGGTGTGTTGTTGTTGTATGTGCTGTTGAGGGAGCTATGCCTCAAACAGAAACTGTTGTACGTCAGGCACTTCGCGAGAATGTCAAACCTGTTTTGTTTATCAATAAAGTCGACCGATTAATCAACGAGTTGAAGGTAACACCTGAAGAGATGCAACAACGTTTTATTAAAATAATTGCCAAGTTCAATGACCTTGTTAACAGGATGGTTTCTGAAGAATTCAAAGGCAAATGGAACGTTAGGGTAGAAGATGGTAGTGTAGCTTTTGGATCTGCTTACTACAACTGGGCAATTTCGGCATCATACATGCAAAAAACGGGCCTTAGCTTCAAGGACATCTATGACTATTGTAACAACAATGACCAAAAAACATTGGCAAAGAAAACACCCATTCACGAGGTATTACTTAACATGGTTGTATATCATCTTCCATCTCCAAAAATTGCACAGAAGTACAGGATACCTCATATTTGGCATGGGGACCTGGAGAGCAATCTTGGAAAAAGCATGCTTGAAACTAAGGAAAGCGGACCCCTTGCGCTCATGATTACAAAAATCGTTATGGACCAACATGCAGGCGAAGTAGCAGTAGGAAGAATGTACAGTGGAAAAATTACACGAGGGCAAGAAGTCTATGTGGTGGGAATGTCAAAGGCCAATCGTGTTCAGCAAGTCAATCTCATGGTAGGATCAGATAGAATCCCTGTAGAATATGTAAGTGCAGGAAATATTGTTGCAGTCACAGGCATAAGAGATGCAATTGCGGGCAGTACCGTCACAGGCAACACAGAAGATGACCCCTTTGAACGTATTGTACATGTATCTGAACCAGTTGTTACAGTTGCAGTGGAAGCAAAACACACAAAGGATTTACCTAAATTGATAGAGGTACTTCATACAGTTTCAAAAGCAGACCCAAGCATACAAGTAAATATTAACCAGGAGACTGGAGAAAATCTGATGGCCGGTATGGGGGAACTTCATCTTGAAATCACAGAGTATAGAATCAGAGAGGAATACGGTGTAGATATTGTATGTTCAGAGCCGATCGTTGTATATCGTGAGTCTGTAGCAAAGAAAAGCTCGGGTAAATTTGAAGGGAAATCACCCAACAAACATAACAGGTTTTACATTGAAGTTGAACCATTGCCTGAGAAGATCATAAAGGCATTGTATAACAATGAAATTCCAAGTAACGCAAAAAAATACAAAAAGGAAGTAATGAAAATTTTGCAGGATCTTGGAATGGATAAAATTACTGCAAAAGGAACTTTTGAAATTCAAGGATTGAATATGATTACTGATGTCACTAAAGGTATCCAGTATCTTTCTGAAACCCATGAGCTTATTAAAGAGGCTTTTAAAGAGGTTATGAAAAGTGGACCAATTGCCTCTGAACCTTGCCAGGGGATACTAGTTAGGCTTGTTGATGCTAAACTTCATGAGGATGCAATACACAGAGGACCAGCGCAGGTTATTCCAGCAGTGAGAAACGCAATATATGGCTCGATAATGAGTTCTGATCCAATACTTCTAGAACCTATGCAAAAGGTATTTATAAGTACCCCACAGGACCTCATGGGAGACGCTTCAAAAGAGTTGAATCAGAGGAGATCTGTTGTACGAGATATGACAACTGAGAAAGACATGGTAAACGTTGATGCAAAGGCACCGGTTGCAGAAATGTTTGGCTTTGCATCTTCAATACGATCTGCTACCGGTGGAAGGGTACTCTGGAACACAGAAAATATAGGATTTGAACCACTACCCAGGCATCTTCAGGATCAGATAGTATCACAGATACGAGAAAGAAAAGGTTTGAAACCAGAGCCGTTCCCACCGGAATACTATATGGACTAAAAACCTTCCATTTCTTTTTTGCTAAAAAAATCATAAATTATTATACATATAACTTAGTTGTCGTGGTAGGTGAATAGATGGAAAGAGGAAGCATAAACATAAACAAACAATATGAACTTGAATACCGCTATTTTGACAGAGATACTGATTATAAATATTTTAACAGAAAATTTGAGATTTATCTTATTGAAAAGAAGAATCTAAGAAAAAACTATGTATTACACATGGACAATTGTGATACATCTCCGGGCAAATGGTCCCCACATATTCACAAAGCATCCAATGTTAGCAAAAAATTATATTTTGGTGTGTCGACACTCAACTGGAATGACGTAAAAAGTAACCTTGCAGGCTGCATAGTTGATGAAATAGGAGAAAAAAGCAGGGAGCATGTAAAAAAGGCCATTGGAAAACTGTCGTCTCCAAAGCTGTAGGAAGGGGAATCTATGAATGTCGATAATTTTATGATGCGACCCATTAGTACTCTGTAATCTTGTATTTATCATGCACTGGTTCGTATATCTGTCCATTGCGTTTGAGTCGATCTAATACTTCTTTAATCTTGTCGGCAGCCAACCCCTTAGCTTCTGCTTCGGTAACTATCTCACTTCTAGCTGCGTTTCCATCTTTAGATTCATCACACAGTCTTTTTATGGTATCCATAATCACACGCATTCGGTCATGCTGACTATGACTTATGCCTGTTGCAATGATATCAATATCAATCTTGCCAGTCTCTCTATCTGTTCCTACTCTTCGGAGATATTGATCAATTGTAGAAATCGATCTCTTAGCATCATCGACAGTAGCCTCTTCACTTAGTCTAATCCGAGCGCTTGCCTCAGCCAATCGTACAAATGCTTCTAACTGCCTTGGAGTAAATGGAATGGATTCTTCAGACGAGTTCCTGAAATCTACATAATAGCTTTTCAACATCTCTAAAGCATCGTTGCTCATAACAGGGAAGATATTTCTCTTTGAATATGCTACATATTTGCGTAGAAACTCCGGTTCAAAAGTCGGCATAACATTTTGCATCAAGGCATCTCTCTCTTTTTTATTATATTTTGATTTTTTTGACTTTGCAACATTCTCTTGAACCTCCCCTGCTTTATGGGTTTGCAAAATATGAGTTGCAAGCTCCGTATCTCTCTCCCTGTTAGGTTTATCAAGAATGGAGAATATGAGATCGAAACGGGAAAGCAAAGCAGGCGGCATGTTGATCTGCTCATGCATAGGCATAAATTCATCAAAACGTCCAAGTTTTGGATTTGCCGCAGCTAGAACTGCACATCGCGATTTCAACGTAGCGTTTATACCTGCTTTTGCGACAGAAATTTCTTGTTGCTCCATTGCCTGATGAAGCGAACTACGATCTTGATCACTCATTTTATCTATTTCATCAATACATGCAATCCCCATATCAGCTAAAACCAATGCTCCTGCCTCTAACGTCCACTGTCCTTCGCCAAATTCATCACGAACAGCAGCAGCAGTAAGACCAGCTGCAGATGATGCCTTTCCGGAAGCATAAATACTTCTGGGAGCAAGTTTGGATAGATAGTTAAGCATCTGTGATTTTGCTGTACCAGGATCTCCCACAAACAATGTGTGAATGTCTCCTCGTATGTATGTACCATCCGGCATTTTTTTAGATAAACCTCCAAATAATTGCAAAACCAGAGCGTCTTTTTCTACGTCCATCCCATAAATAGTTGGAGCCATGCTCTGTCTCATTTTTTTATATATTTCAGGATCCTTGCTTATCTTCAAAATCTCCTTTTCATCTTCCTCGGTTACATCCACCTCTTCAAATGCTAGTTGCTGATTTTCAATACTAACTGCATCCATAATCTTATCAAAGGAAGTCAACCGAAATGTTCCTCTTCGCCTCTGCTTGGAATGCAAAATGCCATTCACAACTACTCTATCTCCAGGAGCCACCTCTCCTACAAGATCATCTTCAAGGTAAACACTGATTTTTTCGGGTTGAGCGCCTCCTCTCAATCCCTCAGGGTTCTCCTGAATCTCGATTTTTTGGGAATCAATGAATGTAGATAGGTTAGCTAAAAGTTTAAACGAAGATACTCTTCCACATCCACCTTGATCTTCATAGCATTCAGTGGGCTCCTTTAAAATGTCTTCATCTTGCTTTACTTTAATAACCGCTCCACATTTTTGACAGAGAAACGCAGCCACCTGGAGTTTGGGCCTTACCTCTGTCCTTTTCTTAATTAAACCTTCTACAGCTTTGAATTTTCCTAGATGGTTTGCTCTAATGTTTCTAATAATTATTTTATGTAACTCGGGAAGATTTGTAACTCTAAAATGAAGTTTTATTTTGTTTTCAGCAGCAACGTCAATATTTTTTAGTGCCTCTTCGGCATTAAATATGACTTTATATGGTTGATTAATTAGTTTTTCAGCCAATTCAGGATATGTTCTATCAATATCCCAATAATCAACGATTAAACTACGTTTTTCAGGATATTCTAAAGCAACAGTTTCAATCTCAGATTTGTAATTTTCTTCAAAGAAACTCTGCCACGATGCTGCCAAACTCTCATCTTTCAATAATTGTAACATGTATCTTCTCCCCTAATTTTAAATCGCGAAATACGCATCTAATCTGGTAATTTTAGCGGGTGTGGAAACACTTTGAGTGGGTGCACGTTTCATCTATTGACTACCCATCTGCATTCTCAACCCCGTTAACCCTTCGAGCATCGGCAGTTTGCGGTAAGGCTGCTCACTTCCGTGCCTCACCCGATTTCCGCAACTAAGATGTACATATGACCTTCCGATCATACATGGTCATCACCTCCAATCCCGAAGGACAGGGTCTCATCGTCAACAGACGGATCAATAAATGCTCGTTACATCGCCTCTTAGTTTTGACTCCAGCATAAAGACGATTTCTGGTTACAGGGAACGTCTACCTCCCCAGTCTATTCTACACCTATCGCCATCGTTTGTTTTACAATGATCTTCGTATAATTGTTAACAAATTTCTAAAGAATTGAAAGAATACTAACGCCAAAGCAACAGCTAAAAAGCCTATATCACGAGTTATATAGAGCCATGAGTAAGAGCCTCTATTATACTCGAGGCAATCTATTACTAGTAAATAGATAAATAAGGATACAACGAAGAATAAAACTATGTTGATGTAAAACGACCACCTGTACCAGGTCTTCCTGCTTATTTGCCTAAATTTATTATCATCTATCATGACAGCAACTCCTCTTAATAAACAGTGCATGCATAATGGATATATCAAAGTTATGCTTCAAATTGATTAGAGAAAATCAGTTATTTTTGTTTTCTTTATCTTATCGCTCATAAATAAGGAGTCTATAGATTTTTCTACAAGTTTTATCCGTTGACGTGCATAAGAGGGAATGTGATATTTTTCAGCAACTTTCTTTGAAATTTCTAAGTATTTTTTAACGGATTTTTCATGAACTGTAAGAATAAGTTTTCCATTGCACTTTCTGCACTTGCCACTTATGGGAATTCTCCTGTAGGTGATATTACATACTGGACAGCGAACCGACTGCTTGCTAAATGCCCTAAGATTACCCAATATATCTGGTAAAAAATGCCTCTCTATAACCTTATAGGCAACATCTGCTTCATCTACTGCACGTATCTTTGCAGCAAGATCAAGTTGTGAATTCATCTTGTCCATCATAGTTTTCAATGTTTTATATGAAGACATCTTTGGACCCGCCGATATATCATCTGTGTCATGTGTGAAACCGAACTGTTCATATTGTAACTCAGTACCTAGTCTTGAAGACACCAAATCCATTATAGGTTCCAATTCTTTGGGATTCTCATGTCGCAATGTAGCTTCATAAAAATCTATGGGATATCTCGCTAATGTATCAACATTATGAGCTTCTTTATCGACCTCAGATGGATCAAGACGAGTAGTAAGAATAAGAGGTAAGTCCATCCTTCCCCCTCGTTTGTCAGGTATATATGCATGGGAGAAATTCAAAAGTGCATCCATGAGGAGCATCAATCCGTCTTCATCCCCATCACAATTACTTGATACTATAAAATTATTTATTGGAAAATTATGCAGATCTTCAACCTCGACATCGTAAAGAAATTCATAACTTGATTTGACAGGAGTAATTTCTTTTATGCCATCTAGAATAAAATCTCCAAATGTAGTCAATCTTGGTTTTCTTTCCTTTGAGACAGCAGATTCGAGTGAACATTGCTTTCTTTTTAGAGAGAATCCTATTTTTTCACAAAACCTTCTTGCATATGAAGAGCGGATAGAAATATAAAACTGCTCAAAAACAGGAGATTCCCCCTTCATATCATAGAATCTCTTTACAATACCGCCTGCCTTTCTTTTTTCATTTCTCAATCTATAAAATATACCAAATCTAAGTAACTGCAAACCGATATCTTCTAACAGATTACGATTAACAGAAGAGCAAGTTACATGTAGTCTATCTTTTTCAACAGACCCATCACCTGAAAAATATGCACTCAATAATTCTCTCATCTTGTATTTGGGCAATGCAAGAAAGTTTGATGGGATTCTCTTATTCTTCGCGTTTGCTCCAATATCTAAAATATGGACAAAGAAATCGTGTATCAGTCTACTAGAAATAAACATGCCATATTTACTTTCATAAACATGAACACCAAAAATATCCTTGATACATTGGATTATGTCATTACGCATTTCATCCTCAGAAGAAGCAAAACCTACCTGGTAACAATTTTTTTTCGTGTATCTTGAATGCCCTTCCGAAATATAATATCCAAGCAGACGCATAAATGACTTGTCCACTTTGATTATTCTGGGTATTGAAGTATGATCTCTTTTAACCCCAAGCATGCAGTCTACAGGTATGGCGTCTAGATCTTTACCACATAACTCAAGTAATTTCAAAAGAATGGAAACAGGAATACTATTCCTATATATGTAATTTGAAAATGTTTTTTTGTTGATTTCTAGTTTCTGTGCGGCATACTTCAACCCACCGAACTTTTTTACACATCCCTTAACTACTTTCACGGCACCTCTAACAACAATGTCCTCACATTTGTCACTTATATGTAAAAATTCCAAAAGTAAATCTATCTCTTTTACATCCTTGTCAGGGAAATCTATTTTATGAGAAGTAAAAAAATTATCATCTTTACATAATTCCAACGCTTTTTTGGTTACAACCTTCCCATTGGACCATACTAAAACTTTATGATGAGGTGACGAAATAAAATTCCTCCCAGACTTCAGTTTAACCTCTAGTAAATGCCTTGGTGCTTTTACCTTAATAATCGATTTAATTTTTCTAATCTCAGATTTTCTATTATTGTGATTTAGAGTGAACGTACTAATACCATCAACATTTTTTTGTTTCGTACCAAAATCATCAACAACCACCTCATTAGAAATGGTATTGTTATATAGCTCCTGCATATTTGTGAGGAGAGGTTTTTCAGAGTTTAAGATTGGAATGTTCGTATCTGGTGAAAGACAGTTTCTCCTTTTCGCTGCATGATAGAAGGGATGAGCAAAACAGACCAGAGCGTCAGTAAAACCTATTATTCTAGCTAAAGATCCTGCAGAAGTGTGAGGTGCCAATCCGACAGCAAGATGTCCTGTTAAATCTTCCAACCGTCTAATTTTGAAAAAACGATTCAGTTTATAGAACTTAACTAGAAGATCATCTATAAATCTTGATACATTGACAAAATATTCTGCGCAGGCTTTTGAAATGACAACATCCTGAACCTTCAACTCACATATCTGATTATCTTGCTCCAGCGGATTTCCACGATAATCTTCTGTATATCCCAGTTTTTTTAACGTTTGTATAGAAACATGGATTTCTTTTGGTTTGAAATGTGTAAGTGGGGCATCAGTCATATCAAAACGGGTTGTTCCGTCTTTAAACACAGGTAACTTATGCTTTGCCCTCAACAGCCCTTTTTCTAAAGGCTCTGGAGTTTTATGTTTTGATATAGTCCCTTGCACGCCTTTGATTATTTCAGGAAGATCCCTCATTTTTATGTTGTTTTTTGCAAGTTTAAGTTCTTCAGATAGATTGATTTTATGAACTTCTATTCTCCCCTCTATTGGCTCAGTATGTCCACCACAAATACAGGATATTCTGTGAGTAACTTTACCGCATTTTGAACACTTTCGTTTTCCTGCTTCAACCTCAATTTCGCCTTTCTGAGCGGCTTTACTAAATAAACGTTGGTTGCCTCCATAGGTTCCTAATGGAAATAATACATGTGGTGGCGGTTTCATTTTCCTGACATCTGCTTTTTCTGGTCGACCCATGCGTGTCCCAATGCGAAATGGCGCTCGCTCTCTGATCTTTAAACCAGTTAGTCTTGAAACAAAAGAAACAGTACTTTCACCTTCCTTTGCAGTTTCAAGTAAATCAAACCTATCAGTCTCAATAATGTTGCTATCTTTGATATCCAAACCAAGACATCGCACGAGAGGATAAGCATATCTATCTAAGATAATTTTTTCTTGTCTTTTTTTATGGAGTGCACCTAGCTCTATCAACGTGTTTTTAATTTTGTCATCCCATGGAAGAACCAAAGACATATCACCGGCTATTTCCCCATATTTTCTGACATATCTTGCAAGGAGAATTGCATCATCTGCAGTTATATCGTGCCAGAAGAGATTATAATACGGATGTAGTGGAATGCTGTATTTAGTTGATATTTCAACAGCATCCAAAAATGATGGTTGTCTAAGATTTATTTCCCTGTCAAAATCCTCATTGATTTTTCTTTGGGTCTTTTCGTCTGACTCCTCAATTCCAGAAGGATCATAGTGTTTTGGTAAGCAGTTGATGGATTTTTGCAGATCTTGAATCCACCATTCATATACATACGGGGAATTAGGAAGCAATGCATTATTTTCAATGAATTCTCCAAAGGGGACGAGAATTTCACCAATATCGATTATTTTTTTTATATTGTATTTTTTCACAGATTTTGCATCATTGACCTGAACTAAATCACCATTTTGCAACAAGATGATCGGTCCTTCAAGTTGACTGCATGGCGTACCTATTGTTCCTTTCCCAGGCCTCTCTGTCTTAAGCTGTGTACCAACTGCAATAAAGCCATCAAGTATGTTCATTGACGCTGGACTAATAGCTGTGGAAGCAAGACCTGCTGTTCGAGCTCTACCGTAACGCAGTCGGAACCCGCCCCTTCTTGAAGGGTGCGAAAAAACAGGTCTACCTGCGATAACCTCGTCGATGTATTTAGTAGATGGCAGGATTGCAGGAATTTCCTCAGTGTTTTCTTTATCTTCACCATTGCTTTTATTGACAAACATATCGAGAAAGTCCCACCCTTTAAGTTTTAGTTTTTTAACATGTTTTAAAAGTTTAGGTGCCTTAAGACATAAACCCTCAGCTATGACAAGACATGCACCGCCTCTAAGACGATTCGTCCTGACTCTTGGCAAATCTCTATATCCTGTTACTTCTACGTCTTCCGTTCCCTCGCCGTTTATACAAACTGGACAAGCTTTGGTTATATTATGTATTTCGTCAACTGAGGGAGTATACTGCAAGTGCTGTGCCCTTTTGTAAAGAGGGATTTCTTCTTTGTACCGCTCGATTTCACCAGATGTCGGTTTATATTTTCCAATGCCCATCTCTCTTCTTACAACATCAGCAATAAGAACACTCATAGCCTGGCCCGTTCCACCAGCACTTCTAATAGGTCCTGAAAAATAAAGATCCACATAGTTTGTCCCATCTTTGTTTGACCCGAGTTTTACTTCTGCTATTCCTTCAAGGGGAGCTACCAAAACACCTTCTGTGAGAATGGCAAGCCCTGTTCGTACAGCCTGATCTAAGGCATCTTCGGCTTTGTTAAATTTGTAGGCTTTTCCACCAACGATTTGTCTGGCAATTTCTAAAGACACTAGTTCCCTGTTCCCAAGTTCTTCGGTTGTTTTTCGAATTTTTGAAGCTATGCCTTCTGGACCTACAAGCTGTTCCACTCTTGAAGCGATATCTAATGCCTGCGGTATTTCAACCTCTAGCTCTGGATCAAGACCTCTTTTTCGTGCTTTATCTGCAATAGAATAGCAGGTATCAGTATCCTTCTGTAACCTGCTGAAATATGCATGCATATTTGAACTGGCAACAATATTTTTGGACATATCCCCACCCTCAGTTAGGTCTCTAAAAATGAACAGTTTACTAATAGGCAAACGATGTTTAAAGTTTTGTATTGCAATATCACGCTATTAACAAAATCAAAACGATTTCTTACTAAAATCCATCATTGTAACATTTCCTGTTCTAAGATCAGCAATAGGTAGTTTTGCTGGATCTGGAATGAAGTTTAACATTTTTTGATAAGACGTCTGACCCTGCCAACTAGAAGCGTTTATCAAAGTTACCCCCCTGTACTCTCCAATCATGGCTAAGTGAACATGCCCCGTCACAAATATATCAGGAACCTTGTCTATAACCATATAATCCAAATGTTCTGGAGCGAGCGGAGTATACCCTCCATAACTTGGTGCAAGATGATGTTTCTTTAGCATCACTTTCATTATTTCAACAGGTTCATTGTACCTTAAGCGTTGAATGTTTGTTGCAAAATCAAGTAGACTCTGTCCATGATAGGACAATATCTCCACACCATGCAGAGAAAAATAACAAGGATTGCCAACAAATGTAATATCTTTACCGGAAAACAAATCCCGTATCTCTCTTTCAAATGTGGGTTGTGGCTCTGCCGGTCGCACTGCATCGTGATTACCAGGTTGCATTACAATGGATATATGATCAGGTATGAGTTGTAGTTGATCAGCCAATGCCTCGTATTGTTTATACAAATCCATTATTAAAAGTTCTTTATCTTGATTAGGATAGATCCCTATCCCATCCACTACATCCCCAGGTATAACCAAATATTTTATTTTACCAGCAACATCTCTTTGCCTAGA
>Ga0075124_10000401_pt1 | contig 20340 bp, 12 predicted proteins | sample AntAceMetag02UKS_FD_69809 | JGI IMG/M metagenome (GOLD analysis project Ga0075124, IMG submission 69809) | Saline lake microbial communities from Ace Lake, Antarctica - Antarctic Ace Lake Metagenome 02UKS | ecosystem: Environmental > Aquatic > Non-marine Saline and Alkaline > Saline | place... | reverse complement strand
AATGTTTGTTCAGACGAGCAAAACTTTCCGGTTCAGCAAATCCATAAATCACTTCGGCAGCATCTTTTAAATAAACAATATTTCCTTTTTCACTTTTTATAATAATATTTTCAATTTCATCGGTATTTTCAAATTCTCCAAGAATTCTAATCGAACGACGCAATTCTCCAAGTTTGATTTCACCACCTGAAATTGATACATTTTCCTGTGCAATAGCAGTTTCAATATCTGTAAAACTTAGTTCGAAAGATTCGAGTTTATAAGGATCAACGTTAATTTTAACTTCTCTTTCGTCGAGACCTGTTATTTCAACTTTTGAGATTTCAGAAATAGGTTCTATTTCATCCTCAAGATATTCGGCAAAGGTTTTCAGCTCGTTAATACTAAAATCCCCTGATAAGTTAATATTAATAATTGGGAATTCGGAAAAATCAATATTTGTGACTGATGGATCTTCAAGCAAATCGTTTGGCAGTTCTTTTTTTGCTTTATCAACAGCATCTTTTACTTCCTGAAGTGCATCTTTGATTTCAACATCCGAATTAAATTCAACAAAAATCATTGAGGCATCCTGACTTGAATTTGATGTCATTTTTTTTATTCCTTTTACACTTTCGATTTCTTTTTCAAGAGGACGTGTAACCAAATTTTCCATATCAACAGGTGGATTACCGGGATAAATGGTTTGAACCATCACTGTTGGAATGTTAATATCAGGGAATAATTCTTTTGGAAGTTTCATATACGAAAACATTCCGAAGCCCAAAAGAATCAATGTAAGGAGAAAAACTGTATTTTTATTTTTCAGAGCCAGACTTGTTATCTTAAAATCTCTGATAACTTTCTGGGGTTTATCTTTAATATTACTCATATTTCAAATATTCTTTCTAATTATTTACTATTAAAACTTCAACACCGGCAGAAATCTGGGAATAACCTTTAACTACTATAATTTCACCTGCTTTTACTCCGTCTGTAATCATTGTTTCCTGGTTATATGATAATCCTGTTTGAATATATTTTTTTTGTGCGATATTTTTTTTGTCGAAATTTTCTACAACATATAAATACGAACCATTAATATCATGCTTAATAATTTTTGTAGGTACAACTAAAGCTGATTCTTCGGTAAAGTCATTTATCATAATAAGAGACATAAGATTTGGCTTTAGTTTATTTTCTTGATTTTTGATTTTAAGCTGCACTTTAAAAGTTCGGTTTGCAGGATTAATAATATTTCCTATTCTAAAAACCGGAACTTTCATTTCTATTTCAGGGAAAGAAGAAAAACTAAGAACGACTTTATCACCTGCTTTTACATCGGCAATATGCGATTCTGCAACGTCTGCATTAATATAAAGGTCAGTTAAATTTACAATTTGCATCATTTGCCTTCCCGGTATTCCAAGTTCACCTTCTTTCAGAAATATCTCATCAATAATTCCGTCAATAGGAGCTTTAACAATTGCCATTTGTTTCTGAGCTGTAAGAGTTTTTAATTTGTTTTCCAACGATTCTTTCGAATGTTTTGCTTCGAGAAATTGTATTTCAGAACCAATCTCTTTTTCCCACAATTGTTTTTGTTTTTTGAAAACAGTTTTTGCAAACTCTAAAGAAGTTTTAAGTTCATTAATTCCATTATCTACTATACTGGTATTAAGTTTAGCAAGTGCTTGTCCTTTTGTTACACGATCTCCTTCTTCAACATAAATATTTTTAATTTGACCATTTATTTCCGGGCTGATAAATGCTGCGTTAATAGCTTCAACTGTTCCACTGACTTTAAAGAAATGATTAAATTCTTTGGTTTGAAGTGTAACAACTGTAACAGGAGTTTTAATAATATTATCTTTTTTGCTAATTGGTTTGTCTGTAGGTGAACTACATGCTGCTAATAATGCTATGATTGCAATATTTAATATTTTCTTCATTTTATTTTATTTTTTAATAAGTTCAAAATTTGATGTCTCGAATAATTCAAGACCGGTTTTGTTAACAATACCACGAATATGATAACTAAAAACCTCGTTAATAAATTCCGGCGATGCAATTTCATCAGGTGAAAACTGATCAGATTCTACTCTGTTCTCAATCCTGAAAACATGAAGCTTAGTAATTATTTCTTCGTTAAGATTTTTTCTGTACAAACCTTCCTTTTTCCCTTTTTTTAGATTATTGATAATCGCAGAAAACATATTTTCCCTTTTTACTTTTTTTATTTTCATAAAAATTTCAGGGTAATATTTCTGAAGATCATATTCCATTGAACAATTGTAATTAACAACAAATTCAGTAATTAGTTTGTTTACTTCAAGAAGTTCTTCAATGGCATTCATAGGTTTTGAAAAAATATTTTTGAATGCAACTCCCCTCTTTTCCATATCATAATTAACAACTTTATTTACAAGATCACTTTTGTCAGAAACATATTTGTAAAGTGTTTTTTTAGAAATAGCCATATGAGTTGAAACATCATCCATTGTAACACTTTTTATTCCATACTTTTTATAAAGTTCCAGAACCTGTTTAACTATTTGTATTTCTTTTTGATCCATTTTTTATTTCTCAAATAATTTTATCATTTTTTGTTTTGCATTCAACAGGTCTAATACAGCCTTGATATAATTTCCCTCAGAAGAAAGATACTGATTATGTGACTGAAGAAGTTCCATGCTTGAAACCATTCCTTCGAGATATTTAAGCTCGGTTTTTTTAAATATTTTTTTTGCGTTTTCCCGGCTTTTAATTTTGTTTTTATAAACAAGAAAAGCATTATTAAGATCTGCTCTTGATTGTTTTTCTTCAACCTGAAGGCCTTCTTTAATTTTTGCCTGAAACTCGTTTGTTTTTTTAAGTTTTAATTTTGCTTTTTGTACTCTATATTTTCTTTTACCGCTGCTAAAAATTGGTACCTGCATTTGAACTCCCCAAATTGTTGATGGATACCACTCTTTTTTTGTATCAAAAAAATCGAATTCACTACGCATTGCGTTTGTAGAAGCTTTAAAAAATGCTGATATTGTAGGTAAATATGCAGATTTTTCAAGAAGCAATTCTTTATATGCAAGCTCTTTCTGACTTTGAAATATTTTGAAATCAATATTCTTATTAATTTCAAACCCTGTTTTAACAAAAAGATCGCTTTCGGCTTTGCTCACAAGGCTATTTAAATCTTCACTCAAAACAATTTCAGAGTTTAGGTCAAATCCCATATTAAATTTCAAAAATGTATATGCAATATCGAGTTGTTTTTCAACTGTTAATAAAGATGTTTCAAGATCAGAAACCATTAATTCGAGTTGCACAACATCAGTATCTTCAACAAATCCGGCTTTATACATTTCATTTGTTTCGTAATACATCTTTTTTAATTCTTCCAAAGTTTCTTTAAGTATTTTGGAATTTTTTTCTGTTGCAAGAACAATAAAATATGCTTTAGCAATGGATTCTTTAAGATCGATTTCAGTTTTTTTATTCTGGAGTTTTGTTGTTTGCAGATATGTGTTTGCCGATTTTAATGCAACAATATAATCTCCACTAAAAATCAATTGATTTACTGAAATATCTGCAGAAGCATTAAATTCAGTCCCAAAACTAACCGGGAAAAAAGTCATCTCTCCGGGGTTTTGTGTAGGTGTGAGTCCAAAATAGTTTTCATTAACTGCAAAAACTGCTGGAGAAATAAAATCAGGCATCAGAGTTGTAGGAATATCTATATAATTTGTTGAAGATATTGATGCATTTATTTGTGGTAAACCAATTGTTATGGTTTCTTTAACTTGTTTTTTTGCTATTTCGATATCAGTTTTCGAATTTCTAATATCATGATTGTTTTCTAACCCAAATTCCTGTGCTTCTTTTAAAGTAAAAGTGCTTTGTGATTGTGCATTAATTTTATTGCTTATAAGAAATAAAATTGAAAATGCTAAGTAAATAATTTTTAATCTCATTATATTTCTATCCTTTATTTGTTACTAATCAGTGTATTAATTTTCTTGTTTATTAGTGCCTAATCCCGAAAGCTTTCGGGATAGAGTGCCTAGAGTACTTAAAGTTTTATGACTTCGACATTTAGAATTAGCTTTTAGTAAATGTTAATATTTGTGCATTAATGCTTTAATTCAATAGTAAAAATGTCTAAAAGAAACTTATTTTTTTACTTTTCAACAATGGTTTATTATTTTATTTAGTGTTAATTGCAACTTAATAAATAACTTTAGGCACTTTAAGTACTCCAAACTCTAGGCACTGATTAGTTACCTTTATTTATGTCAAGTTTTTTCTTTTCTTTTTCAAATTGTTTTTCAAAATGTGCAATACCTTCAGGTTTTGATATTCCCCTTATCCAGTTTTCAAACATAAAATCGAATAATGTCTGGAATTTAAATTCCTCAGGAGGGAAAAAATCGGGATTATGCAAATCAAGCAAACGACTAATATATAAACGTGCAGCAAGTTCAATACTCAAGTCTTCGCGGTATATTCCCTGATTAATACCTTTTTGTAAATTGATTTTTATTTTTTTGAAAATAAAATTTGTCCTGATATCAATATGCTCCTGATAAAGTTTCGGATAATATTTTTTAAGCTCGAATGTTATTGAAGGATTAACATTCTGGAAGTTATTGGAAACTTCTTTACTTACTGTTAAAAGAATGTCAATTGCATTTACACCTTCAAAATCATATTTGTCAAAAATATTTTTAAAACCATACCTTTCAAATTCCATAACCTTTGCTACAAGGTCTGTTTTACTTTTTACATATTTGTAAAGTGTACTTTTCGATATTCCTAATTTCCTGCTGATGTCATCCATCGACATACTTCTGATGCCATAAGTAAAAGATATATCACGGGCTTTTTCAAGAACTTCTTTTAGTTTTTCATCCATAAAATAATTCTATTGATTTTTAATGGCGGCAAATGTAATAAAAAAAACTTCAAAGAAACAAATTACATATAAAATGTTTCCATAGTTTTTATTTTTTGAGAAACCAGAAAAATAATAATTTCCCAATCAATGCTATTTAAAATTTTTCTAATTTCGTTTTTTTAAAATTTATACTATGAAGAAAATCCAACTCCACTGGCAGATATTAATCGCACTTATTTTAGCTGTTTTTTTTGGAATATATTTTAAAGAGCATGTACATTATATTGCCTGGATGGGAGAGGTTTTTCTCAGAGCATTAAAAATGATAATCGTTCCCTTGATTTTTACTTCTATTGTTTCGGGGATTACAAATATTGGAAATTCCAAAAATTTAGGAAGACTGGGATTTAAAACAATTCTGTACTATATTTCAACAAGTTTTCTGGCAATAATAACAGGATTGGGTTTAGTTAACATTTTTAAACCCGGCGTTGGCGCTGATTTAAATTTAGAAAGTGCCATAGACCTAAAAGTTACTCCAGACACTTTGAGCGATACTTTAATCAGAATTGTTCCCGATAATATTTTTTCAGCTTTTTCTCAAAATACACAAATGCTTTCTGTAATCTTTTTTGCGCTTTTATTTGGGTTTTTCATCACACGTATAAATAAAAAATCTCAAGTTTTACTTACAGATGTTATTAATGGAATTTTTGAAGTAATGATGAAAATAACAATGTTTATCATTAAATTTACTCCTTTTGGGATTTTTGGTTTGGTTGCAGAAAAAGTTGCTGAGCAAGACAATCTTATTGCTTTGGTGCAGAGCATGGGTTTGTATATGGGAGTTGTGTTGATGGCATTAGCAGTTCATGCTTTTATTACTTTGCCATTGATTGCTAAATACGTCGGGAAAATCAATCCTTTGAAAAACTTCCATGCTGTAAAAACTCCCCTGATAACAGCATTTTCCACCTCATCATCAAGTGCAACACTGCCATTAACTCTCGAAGCTGTTGAAACAAAAGCAGGTGTATCAAATAAAATAAGCAGTTTTACTCTGCCACTCGGAGCAACAATAAATATGGATGGAACAGCTCTTTACGAATGTGTTGCTACGATGTTTATTGCTCAAGCTTATGGAATTGATATGAGCATCGGACAACAAATAATTATTGTAATTACAGCCATACTGGCTTCTATCGGAGCTGCCGGAGTTCCAATGGCAGGTCTGGTAATGATAACAATAATTTTAACTGCTGTGGGATTACCTCTCGAAGGTGTAGGATTAATCCTTGCCGTTGACAGGATACTGGATATGTTCAGAACTGCAGTAAATGTATGGAGCGACACCACAGGTGCAGCTGTTATTGCCAAATCGGAAGGGGAAATCTTGAAGATTTAAGATATAATTTTATTTTTGATGTTAACAAACTGATTCCTGTTAGTAAGATATTAGGTTTATCCCTAACAAAAAAATTACTTTTAATCTTCTTTAATATTTCAAAATAAATTGTTCGTATGTGTACAAATTACTGAACGATACTGTTCAGTTTTGTTCAGATTATGATAATATCTTATATTTATAAGTTTAATATACAGTATTTTATAATCACTGGCACACATTTCGTTAAGCATTTATGTTAATCACAAAGAATAAATAATATTATGGATAGAATAATTGAAAAGAAAAAGTGGACAATAAAAAAGATTTTGACCATTTTGTTTATCAGCGTATTTGGATTTTTAATCATTTACTTATTATTTTTCAGAGATAAGTCTTCGAGACTTTATGTTGATAGAAACCAATTGTCAATTTCGGAAGTCAAGTTTGATAAATTTATGGAATTTATTCCTGTTGATGGTGTGGTAAATCCAAAAACCATAGTTTATATCGATGCGGTTCAGGGTGGTGTTATTGAAAATGTATTTATGGAAGATGGTGATATTATTCATAAAGGCGATACAATTTTAAAACTTTTAAATACCCAGATGGAATTAAATTACATGGAGCAGGAAACCAGAATGCTTGGAGAAATGAACCGACTTCAAACCAACCGACTTACATTAGAACAAAACAAATATTTAAGACAAAAAGAGATAGTACAACTTAATTATGAAATTGATAAGGTTAAAAGAGATTTTGGGAGAAAGAAAAAACTATACTCCGAAAAAGTTATCCCGGTAGTAGAATTCGAAGATGTAGAAAGAGATTATCAATTTACTTCTAAACAACTTGAAATTTCTTTAAAACTTCAGAAAATTGATTCCATTGCAACTGTTGAGCAAATTATGGATATTCAGACATCACTTAAAAGAATGAATGATAATCTGAAGTTGTTGAGAAAAAATATGGAGAATGCCTATGTTAAATCTCCAACCGATGGAGTGTTGTCTTCATTTGATGTTGAGATAGGTCAAACAAAATCTGTTGGTCAACATCTCGGACAAATTGATAAAGATGATGGTTATAAACTTGAAGCTAATATTGATGAAAGATATATTTCAAGAGTTTATGTTGGGCAATCTGCAGAATTCGATTTCGCAGGTAAAACCTATCAACTTTTTATCAATAAAATATATACTGATGTTACCAATGGTTCTTTTAAAGTTGACATGTTATTTAATAAAGAAGTTCCAGAACATATAAAACGTGGTCAGACATTACAAATCAAATTGATATTTAGTAGTGCACAAGATCAAATAATTATTAAAAGAGGTGGTTTCTTCCAGGAAACCGGAGGTAACTGGATTTATGTTGTTGATGCAAATGAAGAATTTGCAACTAAACGTAACATCAGAATCAACAGACAAAATTCCAATTACTATGAAATAATGGAAGGCTTGCAAGTAGGAGAAAAAGTTATTGTTTCTTCATACAAAACCTTTGGTGACAAAGACAAACTCATTTTTAAAAACAATTAATTTAATAAAAAGATATGCTTGTAAATTACTTTAAAGTAGCATTTAGAAACCTGTTAAGACAAAAAGAATATTCCATAATAAATATTTTGGGCTTAACAATTGGTATTGCCGCATTTATTATGATTATGCTTTATGTTCAGTATGAACTTGGTTTTGATAAAAATATTCCAAATAACGAAAACATTTACAGATGTGTGGAACTTCAGTATCCTGAAGGAATTGATGATCAGCATGTGGCAGTAACAATGTCTCCCCTTGGGCAAACTTTGGTGGAAAATTTCCCGGAAATTACAGATATGGTAAGACTTTGGTTTGTTTGGAAAATGCCTATTATGACTGCAAAAGGTGAAGTTATTAATCAGGATTTTGTCAGCTTTGCAGATAGTAATGTATTTAATATGTTTGGTGTTAAACTGATCAGTGGTGATGAAAAAACTGCATTAGTTAATCCAAAAAATATAGTACTTTCTGAAAGAGCTGCAAAAAAAATATTCGGATCGATTGATAATGCCATGAACCAAATAATTACGATTTTTGGCTATGAAGGTTTTAAAGTTAGCGGAATAATGGAAAATTCACCTAAAACAACGCATTTTCCATTTGAAGCATTAATTTCAATGACTACAGGAGAAAATTTATTTCCATGGTGGGATTCATGGGGTTCAAATTCACTTGCAACTTATGTAAAACTTCAGGATAATGTAGATTATAAAAAACTGAATAAAAAACTCAAACCATTTTTGTTAAAGTATCGTGAAATTCCTGATGATGAACAGGAAAGATTTTTTGATCTCTATTTGCAACCGTTAAAAGAGATTCATTTGAAATCAAGTCATATTAAATTTCAGGTATTGAATTTTAATCAGGGAAACATAAACACAGTTTACATTTTTTCAATAATTGCTCTTTTAATAATAATTATTGCCTGTGTAAATTATATAAATATTGCCATTGCTCGTTCAATGAAACAAGCACGGGAAGTTGGTATGAGAAAAGTAATGGGTGCAACAAAAAGAAGTTTAATTTATAGATTTTTATCTGAATCCTTTATTCTTACTTTTATTTCTGTTGTATTATCCATTTTACTTGTAGAGTTATTGCTTCCATTTTTTAGTGATATTTTAAATATCGAACTACAAATAGATCTAATTAATAATTGGATGTTAAATATTGGACTTTTAGTATTGCTATTTATTATTAGTCTAATGTCAGGGGCATACCCGGCATTTTACCTAACTCGCTTTCGGCCGATAAAAGTTTTAAAGGGAAATCTTGGAGAGTCAGAAATGAAGTCCGGGATCATGAGCAAAATCCTTGTTGTTTTTCAATTTATAGTTTCTATTGCCCTGATATTTTCGATTATTGCTTTAAACAAACAAATCAATTTTGTGTTAAATAAAGATTTGGGATATAATCCGAATAATGTTTATAATATTTCCTTACAGAACAATAATGATTCTGATGATTTGAAACAACTAAAAGAAAATCTGCTTCAAAATCCAAATATTGTTGGTGCTGCTGTTTGTTCGAATTACAACGGAGTAGCAGGGACTCAAGGAGGAGTTATGGTTGATGATACGGCAAATACAGCTCTTATGATGAGATATGGCTATGTTGATTATAATTTCTTTGATGTAATGGAAATGCAAATAATTGCAGGAAGAAATTTTAGCAAATCATATTCTCTTGATAAAGAAAATTCTGTTATAATAAATGAAGCGACAGCTAATACTCTTGGTTGGGAAAATCCTTTGGATAAAGTATTTGAACCCTTTTACATGGATACTCTTCATAAAAGAAAAGTAATTGGTGTTGTTAAAGATTATCATTATTTTTCTCTTCGAACAAAAATAGAACCAGCAGTTTATTTTATTTATCCTGAGGAATTCCGAAATCTCGTTGTTCGTGTAAAGAATACTGAAAATATTACTCAATATATTGAAGAGTCTTGGCAGAAAATCTTTCCCGGGAAACCTCTTGAAATGAATTTAGTAAATGAAATTCTTGAAAAAAATTATCGTGGCGAAAGAAGGATGATGGAGCTATTCGGATATTTTACAATATTATCATTGATAATTTGCAGTTTGGGACTATATGGACTAACTTCATTATTAATACAACAAAAACGTAAAGAAATAGGAATAAGAAAAGTACTTGGTAGTCCTGTCTCCCATCTTGTATTTTTACTTGCTAAAAATTTCTTAATACTAATTATAGTTGCTGCTGCAATTTCTTTGCCCTTAGCTTGGTATTTTATGAATGACTTAATTAATGGTTTTGCTTATCGAACCGAAATTTCATGGTATATTTATGTGATCGCTTTACTTTCAACACTTATAATAGCAATGCTAACAATTATTTATCATACATATAAAGCAGCAAATTCTAATCCTATTGATTCAATTAAATGCGAATAATTAAAAATATGAAAAAATGAGAGAAATAGTTGTTTTAATTCCGGATGTTGAACCTGAACAAAATGTAGAAATTGAAGTTCGGATAAACGGACGCAAAAAAACTTTACAATACAGAGTAGAACTTCTGGATTTTGAAGGATCGGAGCAAATGCAAATAAATGATAAAGTTACGATTTTGCGTCACAAAATTACAAAATATGATAAAGATTGGGAACTTATTGAAATCGGAGCTCCTGACAAAGAAGAAAATATTCCTCTGATGTTTAAAAAAAAGAATAGCTTAATTGATAAATAAACAACATAAATTAGTTCCAAACTTTGGAGCTAAAGAATATTATATTTAAAATATTGATAATTGTAATAATTGGTTAATGATATAAGTGTTTAAAAAAAACATTACTTTGAATAATTAATTTTCAATAAAATCTCAGTAGAATAATAATTTACAAAATATATTGTAACATTATAAATATAGAAGCGTCATAAGTAATAATATATAAAAACTAAAAAGCATGATAAAAACAAATAATCTAGTCAAAGAATTCAGAACAGATGAGGTAGAAACTACAGCATTGAATAAAGTTTCATTTGAAGTAGAAAATGGTGAATATGTTGCTATAATGGGACCTTCGGGATGTGGTAAATCAACTTTGTTAAATATTCTTGGTTTGCTTGACAATCCAACCAGAGGAGAATTTTTCTTTTTGGACAAAGAGGTTTCAAACTATTCTGAAAAACAAAGAGCAATGTTAAGGAAACAGAACATTGGTTTCGTATTTCAAAATTTCAACCTTATTGATGAATTAAATGTCTATGAAAATGTTGAATTACCCTTAATCTATTTAAAATGGTCATCAGCTGATAGAAAAAAACGAGTAGAAGAAGTTCTTGAAAAGATGAAAATTATCCATAGGAAAAAACATTTTCCGCTTCAGCTTTCCGGTGGTCAGCAACAGAGAGTGGCAGTAGCCAGAGCAGTTATTGCAAACCCAAGCCTTATTCTTGCTGATGAACCGACAGGAAACCTCGATTCTGCGCATGGCGAAGAAGTAATGAATCTTCTTTCGGAACTTAATAATAATGGAACAACAATAATTATGGTGACTCACTCTCAGCGTGATGCAGAATATGCAAGCAGGATTGTAAGACTTTTCGACGGTCAGATTGTTACGGAAAACATACGTGCGAGCGTTTTATAATAATTATTGTTTTTAAGTCACTATTTCAGATATAGTGGAATATAAACAAATATTTAAGCATTGCATCATTTTATCATTAAAATTACTTAGGATCTAAATAATAATACCATGTTTAAAAACTTTATTAAAACTGCATTAAGAAATTTAGTCCGAAGCAAGTTTTATTCCTTGCTAAATATACTGGGACTTTCAATAGGACTGGCTGTTTTTATTTTCCTTTTTCTTTATATTAAGAGTGAAATTAGCTACGATGCTTATCATGAAAAAGCTGACCGCATCTATAGAATAGAGTCTCATTTTTCTATTTCCGGAAATTCAGATCTTTTTGCCATTGTACCTGTGCCCATGTGTCATGCATTAAAGATTGAATACCCTGAAATTGAAAATTTTGTTAGATTTAATCCTGTTGATCGTACTTCATTTACTATTAGTGAAAAAGAATATTTTGAAGATAATTTCTATTATGCCGATTCATCGGTATTTGAAGTATTCACTCATAAAATGCTTATTGGAGATTCAAAAAGATGTCTTGTTGAGCCAAATACAATTGTTTTAACAGAATCGGTTTCAACAAAATATTTTGGAGATGATGATCCTATGGGTCAGATTATTGAATCAGAATCAGGACGAAAATACAAAGTAACAGGTGTAATTGAGGATCTTCCCAAAAACTCTCATTTACGTTTCGAAGCATTAATTTCTGCAAGTACTTTAATAAATATTGTTGGAGAAGAAAACTTTAATAGTTTGGAGCCTGGTCGCTTTTGGAATATTGGCGTTTTTTCTTATGTGCTTTTAAAAGAAAACACAAACATGCAATCTATTCACGATAAGTTTGGTGGATTTTATGACAAATATATGCGCCCAATCGGAGATATGATTAATGGAGATTACAACTTGCTTTCAACACCTTTAAAAGAAACTCATTTTGTAAAAGGTTTGGATATGGATTTGCCAAAAGGGAATATGACCTACGTTTTTATTTTTTCGGCTATTGCACTTTTAGTTTTAATTCTTGCTGCCATTAACTATATGAACATGGCTACAGCCAGATCTGCAAAACGTGCAAGAGAAGTAGGTATAAAAAAAGTAGTCGGTGCTTACAGGTCGCAGTTGATTATACAATTTATTTTCGAATCATTACTGATAACAATTATTGCACTGGTGTTTGCTATTATTTTGGTTTATATTTTCTTGCCAAATTTTATTAATTTGTCAGGAAAAGATCTTTCTTTTAATCTGTTTGCCGATCCTGTTTTACTGATGGTAATTATTGGAGTTACAATACTTATAGGAATATTATCAGGGAGTTATCCTGCATTTTACTTATCTTCATTCAAACCGGTTACCGTTTTAAAAGGAAGCATAATGGGAGGCAAGAAAAAAGGTACAGGATTAAGAAAAATTTTGGTTGTCTTTCAGTTTTGGATTGCTATTTCAATGATAATTGCAACATTTGTTGTTTCTGATCAGATTAAATTTCTGATGAATAAAGATGTTGGTTTTAAGAAAGATAATATGATTATTCTGGAACTTCAGGATACTGCTTTTATTCGAAAATCAGAAGCATTCAAAGAAGAATTATTACAAAATCCCAATATTACTAATGCAAGTTTTTCAACCGGCGTTCCCGGTCGAAACCAATGGATTCAGGTTGTGAAAGTGGAAATGGATACTGCGATGGTTGAAAAAACAATATGTATTTGCATTCCTGATTATGATTATTTAAAAACCTATGAAATTGCACTTGATACCGGCAGATATTTTAGAAAAGATATGGGGACAGATTTAGAAGCAGCAGTTGTAATAAATAAAACAGCAGCCAAAGCTTTCGGTTGGGGCGATCAGGCATTAGGGAAAAAAATAAATTGGGGATTCGATCTTGAAGGAAATCCCGGCAGGATAATGAAAGTTATTGGTGTTATTGAGGATTATAATTTTAAATCCTTGCATAACGAAATACAACCATTGATGTTATTTATGCATGAGGGAATTCCGGGCCGTTTACTTACTCTCCAAACCACCGGAAATAACCCTCAGCAAACAATTGAAGTAATTGGTAATAAATGGCGTGAATTTGGATCAAATCGTCCTTTCGACTATCGTATTCTGGAAAACACCTGGGATGAAATGTATGAATCTGAGAAAAAATTAGTTGTCATTTTCAGGATAGCTACATTGCTGACTATATTTATTGCATTGCTTGGTTTACTTGGCTTATCTTCTTTTATTGCTGAGCGAAGAACAAAAGAAATTGGTATCAGAAAGGTGCTTGGTGCTACTGTACCAAACATTCTCATGTTGTTATATAATGAGTTTTTATTGTTGATTGGAATTGCATTTGTAATTGCTGTTCCCATTGCATGGTGGCGCTTATCAGAATGGCTGGAAACAACATTTATTTATTCAACATCAATTTCGTTTCAGGCATTTATCTGGGCAGGATTATTATCACTACTGATAGGACTGATTACAATTAGTTTCCATTCTGTTAAAGCAGCACTAAACAATCCTGTTGATTCTATAAAATACGAATAAAAACAAAGATAAATTGAAATCATTATTTTGAGAAATAATACCTTAACAATTGAAATGAGCAATATTGGCTGTGCTTTTTTTTAATTGTTAAGGTAATATTCCGCTTTCTATTTTCTTCTTTTCTTTCTTTTCGTATTATCCTTATTAAAAGCCTTTTTGCATTCAGGCATCTCGACAATAAGTTTATAGGCACAAAAGAATATTTTTATAAATAAGGCATACAACCCGAAACAGGTCAACATAAAATTACCGTAGTTGATGAACTTGGAAATTCAATTTCTAAGAGGTTTTTTGTGGTGGATAGGGAACGATAATCTACCCGTAAGATTTTAAGCTGTAATAAGGGTTATTTTTAAATTCAAAAAAAACTCCCACCGAAGCGGGAGTATAGGATTTACATCCTTCGGCATATAGCCTTATTGTGATAAGATGTAATATGCCAACAAAAATAATAAACTATTATTTTAAATCCAAAATTATTTATAACTTTATCAAATTATTTTCTGAATTAATTATTAAATACTTTCAAATTATGACAATTTTAGGACTTGACTTAGGAACAAACAGTCTTGGATGGGCTGTTGTAGAAAATGAAAACAATGAAATTATTGACACTGGAGTTAGAATTTTTCCTGAGGGAGTGGTAGCTAAAACACTTGGGATGGGTGACAAAGAGCAATCAAAGAATGCCACAAGACGAGACAAAAGACAGATGCGCCGACAATTTTATCGAAAAAGATTACGAAAGATTAAACTTCTTGAAGTATTAATAGAACAGCAAATGTGTCCACTCTCAACAGAAGATCTGAAAAGATGGAAAAATTGGGATAGAAAAGAAAAAACCGATGGTAAAGTATTTCCAAGTAATTCACAATTTGTTGAATGGCTTAAATTGAATCCCTACATTTTAAGAGAAAAAGCATTAAAAGATAAACTTACTCTAAATGAACTTGGAAGAATCTTTTATCATCTTATTCAACGACGTGGCTTTTTAAGTAACCGAAAAGGCAAAGAAGACACTGCTATTTTCACCAAAGGCAAACCTGATGAAAATATACTTTCTATTAACGAAACTAAAGAAAAAATAAAAAACAGTACTCTTGGAAGTTATCTTAATTCGATTTCTTTTAAAGAAAATGTGCCATACAAAACTATTGTTGATGAATCAGGGAAAGAGATTCGTCTACGTGGACGTTATACAGTACGTGATATGTACATTGCAGAGTTTGAAAAAATATGGAATCTTCAGGCTGAATTACTCGGATTAAATAAAAAACAGATTAAAGTAAAAAAAATTAGAGAGTATAAAGGTTCATTGGTGGCTAATAGAAATAAAAATAGAATTAATTATTTACGGGAAAAGTTTGGTAAGAATAATGTTGAAATAAGTGAGACTAGCAAAAAAGGTATTTCGAAAGTTATTACTTATTCTTTTATGACCTTAAAAGAGTTTTTGGGAGGAGAAATAAAAGAAATTGAAAATGAAAACGGTGATAAAATTCTGAATTTTAAAAGTAATGAGAGTATTTTATTTTGGCAACGACCATTACGTTCGCAAAAAGGTTTATTGTCTAATTGCCGTTTTGAAAATGATTTGCATGTAATTATGGGGAATGGGGAATTCCTTAAAAACAGTAAAGGAGAAATTCAGAAACGAAGCAAAAAACCTTGTCCAATATCACATCCGGAATTTGAATTATTTAGGTCATATCAATTTATAAATAATATAAAGTATAGTAAAAATCCAATACTTACACATGAACAAAGGCAAGTTGTTTTAGATTTAATAAACAGTAAAGAAAACAACTTCGATTTCGTTGAAATACCAAAGAAATTGAAACTTACGTATGAGAAGTTTAATTATGGAGACAAACAAAAGGTCCCCGGTAATATTACAATTAAAAAGTTAAAACCTCTTTTTGATAAAGAGATTTGGGAGGCTCATTACGAAGAAATATGGCATTGCTTTTATTTTTATGATGATGATGATAAACTTTATAAAAAACTGGAAAAAGATTTTGCAATTAAAAAAGATATTGAAACAATTAAAAAAATTCGACTCAAAGAGGGTTATGGTAATGTTTCATTAAAAGCAATTCGGAATATTTTACCCTTTCTGGAAAAAGGATATCAATTTGATCGTGCTGTTATTCTTGGTGGTGTTAAAAATGCATTTGGTAAAAGGTGGAAATATTTTGAAGAATTCCACGATAATATCGAGAAGGAAATCATTAGTATTTTAAAGGAAGATAACAAGGAAGGTGAAGCCATAGAAAAAATTAAAGAACACTTGGCATCACCAGTTTTTAATTATGGCTTTACTGAGAATGACCCATGGTTTACTCATTTGTACCACCATAGCCAGGAAGTTGAAAAAAAAGGGGAATTAAAAGATATTGTTCCTGAAATTGAAAATCTTCGTAACCCGATTGTTCAGCAAGGCATCTATGAAACACGACGTTTGGTAAATACTTTAATAAAAAAGTATAAAAAAGAACGTGGAAGTAAATTCTATTTTGACAGGATAAATATTGAAATGGGAAGAGATTTGCGAAATAACAAATCACAGCGGCAGGAAATGAGTTTTAGAATAAATGAAAATAATAATAAAAACAATGAAGCCCGTGAGCGATTAGCTGAATTTGGTTTACAAGCTTCAAGAGAGAATATCCAAAAGTACCTGATGTTTAAAGAAATTGAAGAAAGAGCCGGAAAAGCACAATGTCCTTATACCGGGAAAATTATTTCAATTGCTAATTTATTGGGAAGAGATAATGTAATTCAAATTGAGCATATTTTTCCTTTTAGTGTTTCCTTGGATGATAGTTTTGGAAATAAAACACTTTGTGAAGCTAATTTCAACCGGGAAAAGAGCGAGAAAACACCTTACCAGTTTTATAAAGAAAATCCAGATCCTAAATTATGGGGTGTTTCAACATGGGAAGCTGTAGAAGAAAGAGCATTCAGAGTTTTGCCTTATCGCAAAGCTAAACGTTTCACAACAAAACGAGAATTTGAAAAATCTGATTTTATCGAAAGACAATTAAACGATAGCCGTTATATTGCAAAAAAAGCAGTAGAAATACTTTCTCATGTGTGCAAAGATGTACGTGTAATGCCTGGACAATTAACTGCGGAACTACGCCATTTATGGGGTTTGAATAATATTTTACAACCTGCCCAGCAGATAGATTCACAAATGTTTGAGGTAGATGAACATAATAGCATTCCATATTATGTTGTAACCAATGAAAAAGGTGAAGCATTACATGTTCAACGAAAATTAAACCAACGCCCCGCAACTAATTCAAATCAAATATTGGCAACCGGATATGTAAATAATAATAAGTTTTCTTCTAAGTTTTTTAAAATTGATATGGAAACACCTGAGTTGCAAAACGGTAAATATTGGGCAAAACTTAACATTACAGATAAAATTAAACTAATACCCAAATTTATAAATAAACCTGAAACAGATAATGACGAAATTGTTTTTAAAGGGAAGATTGAAAATGGTGTATTTAAAAATGATACCTACGGTAGAGTAAAAACAATATTGGAAGAAGGTTCATATTGGGCGAAATTTAAAATTCTTAATACGAAATTTGAAGAACCTCAAAAAGATAAACAACCAAAAACAAAGCGAAATCAAATATTGTTATTTGGTAATGTGATTAATGGACAGTTTAAATGTTTTATCTATCAATGTGAAACAAATTTGGAAGATGGAAAATATTGGATTATCCTTGATTTAAACCCTGATAATATTGAATTTATTCGTTCCGTAAATCCAAAACCGGAAATTGAACAACATCAATTGCTTATTACTGCTACAATAGACGAACAAGGATTGTTGGTTGCTGATATTGATAAAGAGTATCAAGTTACAACAAATAAAAAATCCGGTAAATATTATGCTGTTCTTGAAATAGAATCTAAAGAGCCTGAGTTGTATAATGTGGAAAACGAACCACCTAAGATTGAAAAGGGAGAGAATATTTTGGAAGGTAATACTTGGGTTGATAAATATACAGGCGAAATAAAGTTTGACCCTAAAAAGAATAGGGATGACCACCGACACCATGCCATTGATGCTATTACCATTGCTTTGACCGAACAGGGATATTTGCAACGACTTAGTACTTACAATGCTCAACGTAAAGAAAAGCAAAGACAAAAACTTGATAGCACGGAAAAATTTCCCGAACCATGGTTAGGATTTGATAAAGATGTAAAATCAGCTGTCAACAGTATTTTAATTTCTCATAATAAAAATGATAAAACTCTTACTAAAAATAAAAAAGGTTTTAGTGTTCGAGGGCAGCTACATAAAGAAAATGTGTTTGGTAAAAGACAAGCTCCAAATCAGGAACAGGCTTATCATAGAAGAACAAAAATTACCGAACTGAAAAATAATAAGAGTGTTAATAAAGTAGTAGATATAACAATCCGTGAATTAATACTTAAGCATTTAAAAGATAATTGTGGTATTGACATTAATAACCCAAAAGGTTTTACTGTTCCTAAAGATGCATTTTATAAAGAAGGAAACTGGCAAATATTTCTTCCAAATAAAAATGGAGAACCTGTCCCGATTAAAAAAGTAAGAAAAATGGAAAATATCGGAAATGCTACTCAACTAAAATCTAATATTAACCAATTTGTAAACCCTCGTAATAATCATCATGTTTTAATTTATAGAGATTATGACGGAAATTTAAAAGAAGATGTTGTTACGTTTTGGACTGTTGTTGAACGAAAATTGCAGGGTAGTGAAATTTATCAACTTCCTGAAGATGGACAATCAGTTGTAGAAATTCTTGAAACTAATGGTATGTTTTTGCTTGGTTTATGCCAGGATGAATACGAATCAAATAAAAATAATCCTGTGTTTTTAAGCAAATATTTGTATAAAGTTGAAGCAGTCTCTTCCAAATATTATGAATTTCGCCATCATCTAGAATCATCCCAAAAAAGAGAATATGTCCCTTATTATTACATTATCAGCAGTTTGGGAATTGGAATCAAAGGATGGCAAACGTTTAATCCAATAAAAGTGACTATTAATGTACTCGGCAAAATTATAAATATTTGATTTTCAACATTATTATTTAATCAACATTAAATTGATTATTAATGCTAAAACGAACCCTCTTCTTTTCCAACGCCTGTCGTTTGTCGGTAAAAGATAAACAAATGGTAGTTCAGTTGATGGAAACAGGTGAAATTAAAACCGCAGCAGTTGAAGACCTGGGCTTTGTGATTCTCGAAAATCAGCAGATTAGTATCAGTTTACCTTTGTTAGATGAACTAATAAAAAACAATGTTGCCGTAGTATTTTGCGATCGTACTTATAATCCTGCTTCTATGCTGCTTAATTTGAATGGTCATCATTTACAGCAGGAATTATTTAGTCAGCAAATCAATGTCGGAGCTGCTCTGAAAAAAAAACTATGGAAACAAACTGTTGAGGCAAAAATCAGAAATCAGGCAAGCTTGTTGAAAATGCTGGGAAAAGATTATAAAAAAGTGTTATATTTTTCTACAAATGTAAAAAGTGGTGATATTGAAAATCGTGAAGGTGCTGCTGCACGTACTTATTGGCCATTGTTATTTGGCAAAGATTTTATTAGAGACAGATATGGCGAAGCTCCAAATAATATGCTGAATTATGCTTATGCAGTTTTAAGGGCTGTAGTGGCACGTGCTTTGGCAGGATCGGGCTTACTCGCTACTTTTGGCATTCATCACCACAATCGTTATAATACTTTTTGCCTTGCCGATGATATTATGGAACCATACCGTCCTTATGTTGATGGTTTGGTTTATCGGCTGTACAATACAATTGAAGATATTTCGGAACTGACAACTGAAATTAAAATGCAACTGGTAGAAATACTAACAAGGGATGTTAAAATTGGAGATCAAACTCGTCCGCTTATGGTAGCACTTTCAAACACAACTGCTTCTTTGACAAGATGTTTTTCGGGTGAACAAAAACGAATTATCTATCCGAAATTTTAGAATAAAAAATTTTTAACCACAAAGTAACACAAAGGTTTACACTATGTAACACAAAGAAAAAAAGAAAAGTTATGGATATAGAAAAAATTTTCAAAATAGTTTTGGATTGTTCTTTTAAGGTTCACACAGAATTAGGTCCGGGTTTACTTGAGAGTGCTTATGAAAAGTGCCTTTATTATGAACTTCAGCAATCGGGTTTATATGTTGAAAAACAAAAGCCACTACCATTAGTTTATAAAGAAGTAAATCTGGAAGCCGGATATAGAATAGATTTATTGGTAGAGAACAAAATTATTGTTGAGATAAAATCGGTTGAATCATTAGCTGATTTACACATGGCTCAAATAATTACATACCTGAAGCT
>Ga0075124_10000397_pt1 | contig 20397 bp, 8 predicted proteins | sample AntAceMetag02UKS_FD_69809 | JGI IMG/M metagenome (GOLD analysis project Ga0075124, IMG submission 69809) | Saline lake microbial communities from Ace Lake, Antarctica - Antarctic Ace Lake Metagenome 02UKS | ecosystem: Environmental > Aquatic > Non-marine Saline and Alkaline > Saline | place... | reverse complement strand
TCTACTTGTTGTGCAAGAACTTTGGAATCAACATTATTAAGCATATCTTGTAATCCAGATAAAGCTTTTTGATCAGCTATCAATTGACGCTCCCCCATTCGAAGCTGGCGTTTTATCATGCCTTGCTGCGCAGGTTTCTCATTCAGCTGCATTAATGTATTTTCTATGAAGGCTACTCCATCCTTCATTGCTTGTGTGATCATATCTACTTGTTTAAGCTGTTCCTGCATAATACTTAAAAATGTGGGCGAGGTTGTTGTATCGTTTTTTTTAACTTTAGGCTGAGCTCCTAGTTTTTCAGTTTCCTGAGACAGTCCCTTAGTTATGTTTTCAAAAACTCCCGATATACTTTTTTTCAATGTATCAATAAGATCGATTGTATCAAGAATACCCTTCTGTAAACCAACGATACGCTCACTTCGAAAAGTGCTATCAACCACCAGTTGATTGATCTCTGCAACTGCCTTGTCAACTTTGCCCTTTATCATATCAACAAAATCACTCAATACATCTATATATTTCTTGTTACGCAAAAACAAAAGTGAATCTGCCCGGCGATCTTTAAACCTTTCTGTCGTTGATGAACCAAAAAAGCCACCACTATGCGTTACTGTACATACACGCCCAGTACCATCGCACCCACATCCTTTTCCCGCAGATTGTTCAGCCGAAGTAAGTTGTACTGAATCAAAAGAAGGAAAAATAAGCGTTTCCTTGGCATACAATTTACATACTAAAAACAATATTATATATCTTTTCATCATTACTTCCTCCACTACAAACCAAAGCTCGATCCAATACTCGAAACTGAACTCATTGCGCCAGAAACAGCACTCTCTGCCGCATGTACAGCTTCACTTGCCGCCTTTGATGCAGCCTTCGCCGCTTGCTCCGCTGCCTTTGACGCAGCTAAAGCGGCATTCTTTGCCGCCTTTGACGCAGCTTCAGCCGCCTTGCTTGCCGTAGCACTTGCATTTTTGGCCGCATTAACAGCATCCGTCACTGAGTCGCCAATATCGCCAGTCAACGCACCAATATTCGTAATATCACCCATCATTTTGAAGGCATCCAGACCCAGTTCTTGTAAATTCTTTGCTAAATTTTTAAATAATTGAAGTGGTAAATTTGTCAGCTTTTTAAGAATTTCTTTCCAAATGTTTTTAATTTTAGCCTTGAAAGAATTCAATGCATTAAGTGGATTTTGAACTTTTTTCTTAATAACTGACACAACCCCATTCGCTATGCCGGTAGTAATCTCTTCGGTTAGATTTTTTGCAGATTTAACAGAGAAAGTTGTTTTGTTTTTTGATCCAGCTAATGTATATTCTGCCGTCACAGAAATACTGCCTGCTTGTCCCTTAACAAATTGCGCAAACGATGCACTTGTACCAGAAAGCACAATAGAATCAATAGAAAATGAACCTACCAACTTTGTTAGCAAACTACTCAAAGAGCCAAATTCACTTTTAGCCTTTTTAACAAGAGCTTCTGCCGCGCTAACAAAACCACCAACCAAAACACTTCCTCCTGGAACACTCGAAACTTTGCTATTTATAGAATGCATTTTAGATGTGATTTTTTTCAACGTACTACTCGCGCCATTTGTCAAACTATCAACACCCTGTTGGACTTTATTTTTTATAATAGAGGTCATGTTTGTTTTTACTGTAGCTTTGATAGAAAGCTTTGTTAAAGATTTGGCAGAGACATTTCCAACTATATCAAGTGATAAACCAAGAAGCATACCCGCTATATCGACAGTTAATGTCGAAGGCGTAATCGTAACTGTTCCAACATCCTGTATGATGCCTACAAGGTTTATCTTGCCAGTCAACTGAAATTGTTGTTTCTTTTTATCTACTTCAATTACAACAGCTGGGCTATCCATCGTTATAATGTTGCCAATCGAAACCTTTGGCAACGTACCTTTCAACATAATGCCACTACCGCTCACAGTTCCACTTACCTTGCCTTTTGCAGCAAAGGCATTTAATGAACCAGACACAGAAACCGTTTGTTTCTTAGAAGCATCAATATCAACTATAGCCACTATATTTGCTAAACACCCAATTTGTGGCAACGTAATAACCGGTACACCCGCATGCATTTGATTAGCAAGCGTACATAAATTATTTAAACAAAGAGACGGTGCAGTTGCTTTGGCAAATAAAGTACCTGGCTTACTAAGTTCAAATTTAACTTCAGCTGAAGCTTTTGCGCCACCCAGTGTCGTAGAAACTTTACAATCAATTGATTGGCTCGTTAAAACTCCCTGTGCCATATCTTTTAATATATTTGCATCTGCGCCTAACAGATTAACAAAATTTGAAGGAGCAACATTTTTCCAAAGCTCCTTGGCAATCTGTGCAACAATTGTTTGCGGCTTTGTTGCATCAAATTTGCCAATTGTCATGGTTCGCTCTGTACCAAGAAACGTATATTTAACTATTAAACTTGGCAATTTACCTGAAATAAGATCTCCAAGTGAAATCGTAAATGCAGCGCTCTCAATATTAAACTGATTTAAAATCTTATTAATATACGTATCAATCGCCGTAGTTAACTCTTTTGCGATACCTGCGCCACCCAAGCCTCCTGCGCAGTCAGAACACGAAACATTTAGAATTGGCTTAAGAAGAGCAAGAACCTCATCGCAACCTTTAAGAGCTACCGATTGGCCTCCTCCAAAAACCTTATTAATTGTTTTCTTCGTTGAAGCAGTAATAGATTTCAGCTCAGCTGTAACCGCTTTTACAATTCCTTGTTTAATTTCATACGATACCATTCCTGATTTAATATCCTTAAACGGAATCTTAACTGTACGTATTGCTTCGATACCGGCAACTGTCGCTTCTGTTTTAAAACCAAAACCATCTGTCGTGAAATTGATATCAACAACCTCTTTCATAACGCGAAGAATGTTAACCATGCCCCGCATCTTGATAAACTGTTCCTTTGAAGTTATAACAACATCCATCTCCGGACCGCTCTTACCCTTCGGAGCAGTAATCGTCATGACGCTGCCATATTTTATTGGTTCAAGAAAAGCCTTCGCCTGCAATCCAATCTGCGTACCACGCGTCATCAAATTTATCAGGTCAGGAGGAATAACAGACAATTTAACTTTACCTGTTGTTGGAAGAGCCTCTGAAGAAAAGTCACCTGAAACAACTAAACCTGGCGGAATAGTAAGGCTTGCAACAACCACACGATTTTTTGCTGCACTAAATTTAGCATTCTTCACACAGAAAATTTCCGGAATGGTTAATTTAGGAATTCCCACGTTGCCAACAAGCGCTCCACACAAACGTATGGTATCTGCAATACACAATTTATCAAACTTTCCCTGTAAGGCAGATTTTTTTGGATAAATAGGATCAATATCAAAGGCAACCTGTATTTCTTGTTCTAACAATTTTGTAGTACCTGACCCACCAATGCCAGTCAGTATCGGTGCGAGAATATGCAACGTAAGAGAAAGTGGAATCTTTTTAGTTGCATACACTTCTAACTGATAAATATCAGTTGTTATTAGTCTTGAAAAATTAATCGAAGGACATTTACCTTTCAAACACTTAAAAATTCCTGTCAAATTTAATTCTGCACCAGTCAAAGAAACACCCATCGAGGCACTCAACTGATTTTTATTAAAATTGAAAATTGTTGATAGCATTAAGCCAAATGTTGGAGGAATGCCACCTTGCCACAAAAGATCAAAGCCTGTAAATTTAACCGGTGCTTTAGCAAATGGCTTCTTTGCTGTAGAGAAATTCTTAGATGCCTCAATTAAATAACCATCAACATCTAATGGATTTGCCGGAATAGTTGCGACTGTAAGAAGATCATTCAAGTTAATTATATCGAGAACCTTACCTGGCTCACTTCCAAAATGTGTCGTAGAGTGAATGCTAAATCCAGATTTAATCTCACCAATACCAAGTATGTCCTTCTCAGACTCTTGGTTTGATAACACAAATTGAGGCTGATTCAAAGTAATAAAATTAAGAGACGATAAACCAAAATCGCTCAGGCTAATGGCGTCCGATGATTTTGTAGCAAATATAAATTGTAGTCCCTTACTTTCTCCTTCTTCTTTTTTTGGATTCAGATTAACAACCAATGTCGCATCTAACTTTTTCTTACCAACACTCAAAATTCCGTCGTATCTAAAATCTAAACCATCTTCTATAGGAATTAAGGACATTCCTGTTTTCTGTATACAAATATGAGGAACACCTAAAGCTTTTGACAATAATGGTATTCCAGCCGCAAATGATACTGGCAAACCACTAATATCATTCAAACATAAAGGTTTCGACTCTCCTGTAGACTCAGTTTCTACCTTTATCTCAATATCTTTATATGTTTTTGAAAGAACAGGCACCTCTACCCTCAAGCGCGCGCCACTAATACCAATCAAACCAAAAACTTTCCCTAAAACAGAGCCTGAAGGAAATCTCATGCGCCCAACAACTGACAAACCCATTGGCAAATTAGCGATAGTTTTATCCGGGTATGTTTCAACTTTTGCCTTATCAATATTAATATCAAATATTGTTGCATCATCGGTATTAGCAAAAGTTATAGTTACGTCTTTCAATGTAATTTGTCTATCCAAAAATCCTAAATCTTTAGAAATTTTGTTAAATGAAAAATCACCTTTCGTTGTAAGGGCAAGTACAATTTTGTAACTAGATTCTGCTTGCATAACTTCTGCCAACTCAGCAATGTCACTTTTATGTTTAGAAAGTTGTGAACGAGCTTTTTTACCAAAGTTGCCAATCTTAATTTGCGCATGGCCTGTATTTTTAACTAAATCACCATCCATAAAATATAACGGCTCATCTTCATTAATAAGAATTCCCATAACCAACGATTCAAAACAAATCGCCTCTACCAGGGCCTGCAAGGGCTCAGCCACTTCAATCTGCATTCCTTCAACAGCTGTTTGTAACGCACCAAGCAAACAAATTCCTTTATCAGATTTAGCTTGTGGATATAACAATATTTTAGGTCTCGTCTTACCCTTTTCATCTTTTTGCAACGAAATAACCGCTTGAATCGTTTTAAGATTGATTGCATTAGTAAATCTAGCCATAAATGAATCTTTAATCGGCACAAAAGCACCAACAATATTGGTGCCCTTTTCAATTTTCTTAACCCCAAAAACAGGCTTAGCCTGAATTGATCCTTCATAATCAGTATTACTAAAAACATACGTAATATTTGAAAATGATCCAAACTGATCTACCGGTGCCAAAGCAGGATTAATTTCTTTAAGAGAAATTGTTCCCTCTGGTTGCACGCCAACAATAATTTTGGGTTGCTGTAAAGCCTCCTCAAGCATAATCGTAATATCTGCTGTTTTATTCTTAATGACAGAACCATTTATAAGAGCTTGCCCCTTAAACTTGATTGCAAAATTACCATCCTTACTGCGCGAAATGTCAACATCCTTAACTTTAATACATGCCCCTTTGATATCACTTAAAACAGGACCTGAAGGTAGATCTGCAAAACCTGGCAAATCTTTAATACAAATCGTTGTCTCTTTTTTCTCACGTGAAAGTAAATGATAGGTAATATCATCTTTTGTTATACCCTTTTTTAATGGAATATTAATAACAAGACGACTTTTTTGCAGTTGCAGCGGTTGCAATAATTTGCCCAATGGACCGTTAATATCAATATCAGTTATCAGATTAAGACCTTTATCAAATGAAATAGCATCTGGTAATGTTGAATCAACCATCGAAAACTCTGGATCAATATCAAAGAGTGAGGCTTTATCTGCATTCGTAAAGGTAAGCGTTGGATTAATTAATTTAATTTGATCAAGATCAATATCAGAAACAACATCACTCATTTTGAAGCCGTCACCCAATCGAAAACCAAAAGCAAATTTATTGCCATCTGCTTGCCATGCTTTCAACATACCTTTTTTACCAAGTGGCGCTCCTTCTTTCTTCGGCACACCCTCTACGAAAAATAGCATGTTAAAATCTTCGTCAAATGCAACTCCTGCATTGGTAAACAAACAAACAAGACTGCATATTTCTGCAGATTGTTTTGCGAGAGCCTCTTTCTTTAACTCATTCAAGAAGGTTTTTATTGCCATAAATGGACAAAATCCCTTTTCAGGATCCTCTTGTAAATCTAGTTTTATTTGCACATCTTTGTATGTTTTTGCAGTTGGTGGAATATAGACTTGCGCTCCAGCATCTTTGAGTCCCATATCGCTCAATGCTTTTGCAAGAAAACTGCCTGATGGCGGCGCCAAAAACCCTTTAACTGTTATGCCTTTTTTTATATTCGGAACACCAAACACAGGCTCTGTTGCATCATTATTTGCTAAAACCAACATAACATCTTTAAAACCGATCAATGTATCAATCTGTTTTATATTTTTGAAATTTGGTAAAAGCGTACCAAGTTTAAATATTGGTAGCTTCAAACCGACAACATACTCGGTGCCAGTCTTTGTTTTTACTGAAGAAATTTCAACGTCAAGTTTTCCTAGACTGCTAAAGTGAGGCAAGGTAACTGTGCCAATAAATCCTAAAGTCAAACTTCCTGCAACTGGCTCTATCGTTACATTTTTAATCGTAATCTCAGAATTCAATATATCGCCAATCAATGGAACAGAGTCAAGTGCCCCAAAATCCAAGCCTGGAACCAATTCTTTTACTTTTTTTGTAACCGGCTTTTTATCCGTTTGCACAAGGCGCATGGTTATATCCTTGCGCGTCAACCCTTTTTTAATTGGTATGTTGATAACAAAACGACTTTTTTGAAACTGAAGCGTTTGCAATAATTTTCCCAGCGGACCGTTAGTATCAATATCAGTTATCAGATTAATACCTTTTTCAATTGATATAGCATCAGGCAATGTTGGGTCAACCATCGAAAATTCTGGATCAATATCAAAAAGTGATGACTTATCTGCATTTGTATATGCTAATATCGGATTTTTTAATTGTATCAAATCAAGATTTAAACCAGATATAACATCACTCACCTTAAACCCATCACTTAACTGAAATCCAAAAGAAAACTCTTTATTCCCATCTGCTTGCCATACCTTCAGCATACCTCGCTTGCCAAGTGGCGCGCCTTCTTTTTTCGGCACACCATCAACAAAAAACAGCATGTTAAAGTCTTCATCAAATGCAATGCCTGCATTGGTAAAAAGACAAACAAGATCAAGTATTCCTGAAGCCTGCTTTGCTATATCTTCTTGGCCTAACTCTTTAGCTATAGTTAGTCCGGCTTTTAATGGACAAAACCCTTTTTCAGGGTCTTCTTGTAAATCAAGTTTTATTTGAACGTCTTTATAACTTTTGACTGTTGTTGGAATATATATCTGTGCACCAGCTTTAGATAATCCCATATCTTTAATCATCTTCTCGAAAAAGCTGCCAGTCGGAGGTGCTAAAAATCCTTTGACGGTTGTCCCTTTTTTGGCATCTTTTATATCAAAAATAGGAACACTAAGCGTGTTGTCAGTAAAAGCTACCGTAACATTTGAAAACCCAATAAATGAATCAACTTTTTTACCATCTTTCAAGCCAAGTTTCGTTAATGCTCCACCAATCAGAAATTTTGGTAATTGTAACGCTACACCATAAGCAGGTTTGCCATCTTTATTTATCACAATAATTTTCGCATCAACCTGTTGCCCTTCTGCTTGCGCCTTGCCTGTTAACTCAACGCCATTTTCAAGAGCCTTGATGCCAGTTTTCGGATCAATCTGCAAACAAATTTCTTTAAACAATTCTTGAGCAATTGGTCCATGTTCACCTAAATCAGGTTGCAATTTTACCATATTTAAAACATCATTTAGGCAAACTTTAGTCGGATCTTTTTTAACAAGCACCTCAGTATCACTTGTTAAATCTGCACGCATATTAAATGAAATAAAGAGAAGTAATGATAAAATAAAACGCGACAACTTCATTTTTCACCTCAAAAAAACAACTTTTTCTCACGCTAGCACACACAATTAAAAAAAGACAATGTATAAAATTTAAAAGGGGTGTAAAATTACAAACCTCGCAGCAAGCTACGAGGTATAATACTCAAATGGCTTGGTTTATCCTGAGCGAAGACGAAGGGACTCCCGCTCACCATGAACGAGCCGAAAAATCGCTCATCCTGAGCGGGAGTCGAAGGATATGAGCAAATATGTATCACAATGAATACGAGGCAAGCCTCAAGGAATTTAACCCAACATAAATTAAACGAAATTTTACCCCAGGGCGCTCATCCTGCCGTGCCCGCCATAGCCTTGGCGACGGCTGGGAGTGATTTTTGTGTAGCAAAAATTGTATCGAATGATCAGAATATAAAGCAAAAATTTATGGTGACTATACTGCCGTTCGCCTACCCATCCTTCGATACAACTTTATCCTGAGCCTGTCGAAGGGCAGGATGAGCGCCCAAACGGAATTTATCATGAGTTGAAGAAGCGACCACAACAGATTAGCATCCCGAAAAACCTACTGTATTTAACCTGTAGCTGACGTTATCTTGGGATGACATTGACTATGTTCAGTCTTCATAAGACATTCTGCCCGATAGGCATCTGAAACAATCTTATACAAATCAGAATGTTGTGCGCGCCAGTTTAAAACACTATGCGCTTTTGAAGGATCAGCAATGAGACGTGCCGGATCTCCCTCTCGCCGCGCACACGTTTTAATATGCAAAGATACATCACAAACACGGGATACCATATCTAGAACTTCCTTAACTGAATAACCTTGTCCCGTACCCAGGTTAAACGAGCCTGATTTACCATCATTATTAAGATACCCTAATGAACATACATGGGCTTCAGCCAAATCAGTGACATGTAAATAATCTCTAATGCACGTTCCATCTTTTGTATCATAGTCATCACCAAACATATTGAATGACGTCTTATTCAAAGCTGCACGTATTGCCAGTGGAATAATATGTGTCTCAGGTTCATGCCGCTCAACTAACCCATCCTCTGGCTGAGCTCCACATGCATTAAAATAACGTAACGCCGCAAATTTTAATCCATATGCATGCGCACAATCATATAAAATCTGCTCAACGGACCACTTGGTTTGACCATACGGATTGATAGGATTTTTTATATCATCCTCAACAATCGGAACTCGTTTCGGAATACCATACACAGCAGCACTTGAAGAAAAAATAAATTTTTGAACGTCGCGCTCACGCATAACTCGTAAAAGCGTTAACGTTTTTCCAATATTGTTTTCATAATATTTCAGAGGATCGCGAACCGATTCCCCAACGGCAATAAACCCAGCAAAATGTATTACTGCACTAATGTTATATTGAGAAAAAATCTTATTTAGAAGCGCAACATCACCAATGTCACCCTTTATAACGGTTGCCCAAGAAGGATTAAATGGCTGTTTATACAAAAAATTATCCAGAACAAGAACATCAAAGCCTTTTTCTGCTAGCAAATGTGCTGTATGAGAACCGATATAACCAGCTCCACCGGTTACTAAGACTGTTTCTTTCATATAAACCCTTTGCACAACTAAAAGCAGAAGAAAAAAACAGGCTTTGCCTAAACAGGTCACACCTGACCAATTAATCTTCATTAAAATGCTACTCCTATCTTCGCCCAAACCTTCCATTTATCCATCACCGCTGGACCATCACCAAACTCATAGCCACCAGCAAGATTGATGGTTGTTGGAAATACGATATCATGCCATCCATATACCAATGACAAATACACAGTACTAACAACAACTGAAGGATGTTCTGCAGATTCAAAATCTAATTGACAGCTGTCGATTGGAACAAAGGTATCCTCAACTGGCGACGCCTTGAATTCTACTACATCATTCGTTACTTCGGTGTAATTATTTATAGTAGCACTACTCTTTGTTATACGAGGATCTCCACCTTTAATAAAGTTATTTAAATTATTCCAAATTGCTGCAAAACCACGATAATCATTGTGCCAAGAACGCGCTAAACGCACTTTTTCTCGATCTCTGGAATAAAAATGATATCCTAACTCTCCTTGAAAGTTCGACATTGTATATACCCACGACAAATTCAATGCACGAATTGAACCATGATCAACACGTACAGCTTTTGTAAAATAATTTATTCCCGGTGAAAGTTGCGCTGAATCTCGTTTTGACGGATATACCCAAATATAACGTCCCCATGGTTTGCCGTATGGATCAATTGACCGAATTTGAACATTGTCTAAAAAAAGTGTTGCTCCAGTATCAAACTCAAACGCTAAAGAATTCTCATCATGTGCCCAAACTTTTATTCCACCAACCGTTCCAAAGAAAAATCCCGTGTGACCGTTATAACCAATTATTTTTTCAAAAAGATACTCACTTGTAACCTTCGTGCCTGTTGGCGCTAAAATTCCAGCATAACTACTCAAGTGGTAACGTGGCCCTCTAAAATATGTATATCCAAGCCTCGCTTCAATATCAGCCACACCCCACTTAGTTCGTCGATATTCGCGTTCATCAATTCTGCCGTATTTTAATATGCCACTACGTAATGCACTAGTCATATTCTGCGCGGCATGAATGTTTTCACTATCAGTAAAAAAAGAACCTGACGCCTGTGGATCATCACCATTCGGACCGCCTGGGGTTACTATAGTCTCACACATACCCATATCGTTTTTTATACCCATGATTGGCATTGCAAACTCAAACCACCAGCCTTTATCCAATTCTGATGATAAATGTTGATGGTACAACAACCCTATTCCCCAATACTTATGACTTGGACAGAAACGCAAATTGCTTTGAAATGTCCATGTATTAATAATGTCAAAAATATCGTCGCTCTCGAGAGCCTCAGCGTCACTACGCGGCAACCCGGTCAAAACATCAAAATAATTAGAAATCAAATCAACGTTATGATTTTTAACAGCTTCTGATCCAAGACCACCCGCAACTAGACATGTTTTATTAAATGGCAAAAAATACTGCGCCAATCTATCAGGCTGAGTTGATTCACCACCAAATAATGTTATAGAAAAATTGCGCCATGTGGCTTTTGTATAGTCAAACATTTGATCGTGCGTCATTGTTATACGTTCAACAGAAACAGGATGAAATGGAACTGGAATAGAAAAAAACGTTCGCGAAGCTTTAGTATGATACGTACCTAACAACAAACCCATTAACACTGGAATATATTTTTTCATCTTACTCCCTCGGCCGCTCATTTGGGTATAGTATAGTATGCTCAGTAAGTTATACAAGACTTTAATCTCGTCTGCAACAACAACTCAATTTGTAAGACAACCGAAAGATTGATAAAATAATATACAACTTCACTTAAAATAACAGGGTATATATCTATGTTAGAAAAACAATCCCATCCTGAACAGGCCTCACCTGAACAGGCCTCACCTGAACAGGCCACTCCTGAGCGAGCCACGTATAATTGGCAAAATGTACTAGCTCCTTTTGATCAATTAAAAAGTGAAATCGAGAAAATTATTGTCGGCAACCAAGATGCAATTGAGTTAATGCTTATTGCATTATTGTGCAATGGCCACATTCTTATTGAAGGCGTTCCAGGGCTTGCAAAAACAACAATGATTAAAACAATTGCACAAGCAATGGGTTTATCATTTAAACGAGTACAATTTACGCCGGATTTATTACCCGCAGATTTAATTGGCACCCTTATTTTTAATCAGAAAACACACGACTTTGAAACAAAAAAGGGGCCCATTTTTGCAAACATGATTCTTGCGGATGAAATTAACCGTGCGCCAGCAAAAGTACAGTCCGCACTTCTTGAATCTATGCAAGAACATCAAGTAACGATTGGTTCTAGCACCTTAAAACTTGAAGAACCATTCTTTGTCTTTGCAACACAAAACCCACTCGAGCAACAAGGAACCTATCAACTTCCTGAAGCGCAAGTTGATCGCTTTATGTTTAAGATTCTTATTGGCTATCCAACACAAAATGAAGAAAAAGAAATTATCAATCGTGTCTTTAAAAAAACTAGCGTAAACAATGTATTATCACACAGTGATATTTTTAACGCTCAACGTTTAGTTGAACAAATATATGTCGATGAAAAAATCACAGACTATATAATATCAATTGTGCACTCAACACGAAATCCTGAAGATTTTGAACTTTCATCTCTTAAACAATATATTCAACATGGCGCATCACCTCGTGCAACATTAAGCTTGTACCGAGCAGCACAAGCGCATGCATTTCTAGAAAGACGACAATTTGTAACACCAGATGATGTAAAAAGCGTTGCATTTCCTATTCTTCGACATCGCCTTATTTTAAGTTTTCAGGCACATGGAGAAGAATTGAACAGCGATAAAATCATCAATGAAATTTTAAACAAACTTGCAACACCATAGCAGGAAACACAACTTGACAAAAGCGCAATTGCCTGAGTATTGTGGACAATAAATCAAAGAAGGGGATGATACATGAGACATGCTTTCTGGGCATTAAATCTCAGTTTACTTATGCTTCTCTTTGTCCTTATTGCGCTCATGTCATTGTATAACGTCCGGTTACAACCGCCATCTCCCATAATACCTTCCGAGACTACAGGCAGTATTGTTCAACAGCGATTCGACTCAATCGACCTCAGCATAATCTATGATAATGACATCTTTAATACCTACAAGCTTGAAATTAAAAAACCTAAAAAACCTGACTACACAACACCCGTACCACCACCACCAAGTCCAATTTCAGTTCCAGCACCTAAAGTAATACAACCAAAATTCCTTGACCCACTACCAATTACGCTCACAGGTATTTTTATGTTCAATAATGACGCACTCAATCGAGCAATAATCCTTGATAACAAAACTAAAAAAGAGCTTACCTATAAAATTGGTGATGAACTCGAAGATGCACAATTAGTAAAGATTTTTTCAAATAAAATCCTTTTAATCCGAGCAAATGGACAACAAGAGATGCTGTACCTAAGCCAAGAAGATGCAACCATTGACAGCCTACCTCAAGAAAAAAAAGACTGGTCACATATTGTAAGACCATTGCAACCAAACAAATATCTTGTTGATTGCCAAGAATTCGCATTCGAAGTAAAGTCACTCAGTAACTTCATCGATCTTTTCGATCTATCAACAGCATATAAACAAGGTAAAAGTATTGGATCTAAAATAGGAAAGACAGATGATAAATCACTTGCAAATGCTCTCGGCTTTATGCCTGGCGACATTATAACCAAGGTAAGCGGCACAGATGCAACAACCACAAGTGAGCGTTTAAGTATTTTCAAAAAAATTATATCACTGCCAGAGAATGGGATCATAAAAATTACATTCATGCGAAACAATGAACCAAGTTCTGTTGATATAAAACTTGGCACGATAAGCCCAATTCCACCAATCCCTTATTTTTTGGGCCCAGAAATAAAAAAAGAAAAACAAACTCAACAAGAACAAAAAGATCATGACGACGAACTTGAAGCACAACAAATAGAGGTATTAAAACAAAAAGAACAATTTGCTCCAACATTGCGAAATTTACAACAGCATGAAAAAGAAAATATCTTACGACATCAAAATGATCGTACAGAGGGTGATCAATGATAAAAAGAAAAATATGGAACCTCTTCTGTTTTTCCTTTCTGTTTATGATACATGGAACAGATAAAGAATCCTCTACACTCAAAAATACTACACCTTATCAAAATCAAGAACTCAACCAAGAAGTAGAACTGAACTTTAATAACGCAAGCTTACAAAATATTGCCGATCAAATCGCATACATTTTTAATGTTACATTTCTATGCGACGATGTTGTAAAAGTTCCCAACTCAAAAATTAAACCCCTCAGTGAATCAAAGGTTTCATTCAAAACACATGTACCATTTACACGAAAACGCGCATGGGACATTTTTACAATTTTTCTTGAACTCGCAGGATGGTCACTTGTCCCAACAAATGATCCCCAAATTCACCGTATAACAGAAATCGACAAGGCTAATAAATCAGCACTTCCTACATTCATAAACATATCCATTGATCTTTTACCTAAAAATAACCAACGAATTCGATACGTATGCCTACTTGAAAATAGTACCCCAGAACAAATGAAACCACTTATTGATAAATTAAAAAGTCAGAAAGCTCAAGTTGAAACATTTTCAACACTTCGAGCACTTATAATCACAGATGCTGCGTATAATATTCACTCATTATTACAAATTATACGCGAACTTGATCGTACAACCGAAACACAAACATTAAGTGTGATTAACCTAAAAGAAGCTGAAGCATCCGAAGTTGTTGCTCTCATTAAAACCTTACAAAAAAAAGATTCTCCTTCACAGGCCCCATGGATGCCCAAGCAAGAATCTACACTTTACTACTTTTCAAAAGACGTCTCTCTTATACCTTCACCACGCACGAACTCTATAATTCTTGTTGGACCAAAAGAAGGCGTAAAAAGAATCGAAAAGTTTATACTTACCCATATTGATACTGAACTTAAACAAATGTACCAACCGGTTCATGTTTATGAATTAAATTTTGCACCAGCTGAACAAATTGCCACAATTCTTAATAAGGTTGTCTCCTTTGGAAAAGAAAGGGGTGGCGGAGGAGCACAAGATCAAATTCAAACAGTTGGTGAAACAGGTGGCGTGCTTGGTGGATTAAAATATTTTGGCGACGTATTCATCGAACCAGAAAAACAGGGAAATCGCCTTATTATTCGATCAAGCCAGGAAGATTTTGAACATTTGCAAGGTATTATTAAACAACTAGATCAACGCCAACCACAAGTCGCAATTGAAATTATGATTGTTCAAATTACACTGGATCGCAAACGACAATGGGGGATACAATGGAATTCAAAAAACCCTCGTAGTCTTGACATGCAATTGACAGGCTTTTTTGGTTCAGGAGCAAAAACAACAGAAACAGGCACTCCGTCAGCCAACTCTAACAGTTTAATTGCTAACCTTCTTAGCCTAGCAAAATTGCCTGAGGCTGGAACTACATTACTCACACTCGGAAAAGAAAATGTATATGCAATACTAGGAATGTTAGATACCAATAGTCAAACACGTATCATCGCCAACCCATTTATCGTTGCAACCAATAAATACCGTGGAGCTGTATCTATAATCGAAGAACGACGAGCCCAGTCCGAGCAAATACAAGGCGTCAACCAACTATCTGGCAATCAATCATTCGAAGCTAAATTGGAAGTCGGCGTTACACCTCAAATCAATACTAAAGGTACAATAAATTTAGAGATTGACGTTATTATAGAAAGCTTCACAGACCCGGTTGAAGGAACGAGTGCTTCAAATGCAAATAAAAAAACTAGTGAAGTACAAACAAATGCCAATGTATCGGATAAAGAAGTCATTGCTCTTGGCGGCTTAATTATGAAATCCAAAAAATTTCACAAATCAAAATTCCCAATTTTAAGTCGTATTCCAATTGTTGGAAACTTATTTAAAAATGAATCACTAGAGACAGAAGATAAAAGTCTTATAATTTTTATGTCACCAACAATCATCAAACCATCTGAAGAAATTACAAATCGTTATACACAAAACAAAGCTGCCTTCATGGAAGGCATTTCTACAGCCATGAAAAATCGCTATGAAACAAGCGAGCGCGATCCAATCTATAAATGGTTCTTCAAACCTATTGATACAGATATGAGCACAGACATCGAAAACTTCCTTCACAAGGGAACAAAGCGAATAGAAAAGATAAAGAAAAAACAAGAACAAAAATCCCCTCATCACAACACCATTATAAAGTCGGTTGCTAATGAGAAGGGAAAAGTCACATGATAAAAAACTTATTCCTTCCAGAGCAAATCCGCGGCTCATTTATTTTTGATCAAACATATCTTGGTCTTGAAATAACTAAAACATCATTGGCTGGAACAAAGATTAAGGTATCCGGAAAAAAAGCCTCTATTCTAGATTTTTACTATGTCCCTGTCATTAAAAAAGAAAATGAAACAGCTGAAGAAAGCACGATAAGTGCCTTAAATGATTTACACAAAAAAACAGGCTCGTGCCATGTAAAGTTGTCACTTCCTAACAATATCGCAATTTTTAAGGAACTCAGTTTTCCCTTCCTGGAAAAAGAAAAAATCAAACAAGTTCTACCTTATGAACTTGATCCACAAATTCCGTTTAGCATTCACGACATTGCTTTTGATTTTATTATAACAAAACAAGATAAAGAAACGAAAAAATCTACCATACTAGTTGGTATCGTACAGAAAAAAGATATTACATATTATCTGAATTTATTAGAAAAAGCTCAATTTCCCATAAAGACGATTACTATAGATATTTTTGCATTATATAATTTGTATGCCATTCACCCTAAATATAAAAACTTCACGGAAGCAACAACACTACTAGATATAGGATTTCAATACACAACAATTTCCTATACTATCAACAATGAATTACTCGCTATTCGTTCAATTAATTATGGCCTAAATACAATAGCAAAAAATATTGCCGAAAAAACAAAATCAACACCATCAAAAATTCTCGAACATATTTTACGATTCGGTTTTGCAAAAACTGATGCTGCTGATATAAACAAAGCTATTACAGCAGTACTCACTCAATTCTCGAAACAAATAAATTTTACACTCGACGCATTCTCAGCTCAAATAACAAATTATGTAGTACCAAAAAAAATAATCCTAATCACACGCGGAACTCATATAAAAGAATTTGACGAATACTTAAGCAAAATGCTCTCAATTCCAACAGAGTTTTTTACAACCAACGACCTGGTATCCAAACAATTAAATATAAAAGCGGTTGTAAGCAAAATACCTCTCATTAATGTAATATCGCTCGGAGCAGCATATCCATTTGCCCCTGCCGCCTCCTTTGACTTGCTACAGTCCCTTGACTTGGAACATTCAAAAATATTATTAAAACAACAGCTTTTTACCGCATTTTTTATGACTATATTATTTTTTGGATTGCTAATTGGTTATGGGTATATACAAAAATCTGGCGTACGCAAAAAAATTAATCGCGCAAAACAAAGTGCCCTTAGTGAGTTAACACAAGAATTTGATATCGCTGATAGAAATCTTGCAACCGCAGTTGAAAACGCGCAGCAAAAATTGGATGAGGAAGAGGCAATCTGGGAAGGCTTCGCCGGAAAATTTAAATACTCATTCTTAAAATATCTTCAAGACCTGTGTGTACGTATTGATAGAGAAGGTATCGGACTCGATCTTAAAAAATTAATCATGAACAAAGAAAATACTACCCTTATCGGCCAAGTTCGCGACTACAAAGCTCTAAAAACGTTCGAAGAAGAATTGAATGAATCAAAGCTATTTAAGTTAATATCGGTACCACAAAAACCTAAGTTTGAGGTAAAACTCATTATCAAAAATGAAGGTGAGGAGCGGTCATGAATAAGGTAGTAACAAAAGTTGTTAACTTTTTCTGGGAACTTGATAGCAACCAATTTAAAAAACTATTGCTTGGAAGCGTACTTACCATCATTGCACTATTCAGTCTCATGCTCTACGTACAGTTTAAAGGTATTCGAAAACTAAAACGTGAAATGATCAATATTAATGACAATAGAATGCGCATAAAAGAAATTTTAGAAAAAAATGAAGTATTAAAAAAACATCGGGCACACGTAGAAGAAATTATTGCTCAAGATAAAAAATTTAAACTAGGTGAATATATCGAACAGACAGTAAAACAACTCGATCTAGTTAAAAATCTCAAAGCATACCCCCTTTCCATTAATGATTTAGAACACTTGCGCTCCAAAGGATATGAACAGGTTCGCATGGAAGCAGATTTTGTAAACCTTAACATGAAGCAATTAGTAGACTTACTCCAAGAGCTTGAGCAAAATAATAGAATTGATATTAAAAATTTAGATATTACCAAATCTAAAAAACAGGCAACAATTGATGTCCAAATCATAATAACTACCCTGCAACAAAAAATAGAAACATCTGAAGAAACGGAATAAGGATGAACAAAAAAAATATTATTTTATTATTAACATTTTTTATCAGTACAGTTCTCCTTGCTAATACACAAACAACTAACAACGAAGAGCCGCTTATTTATTTTAATTTAAAGGAAGATCCACTCAATGAAATTATCAATAGAATAGCTGCGTATAAACAAGCAAACATAATTTTACCTGGCACACCAACTGAACAAAAAAAATTGGTAGAAACAAAGGTTACCTTTAAAATTAGTCATAAAATAAAAGTCTCTCATGCCTGGGAAATGGTTATAACAATGCTTGATGTAGCAGGTTTTTCCGTCGTTCAGGATCAAAGCAATCTTTACACAATAAAGCCAAGTGCTACAGTCAACAAAGAAGCTATGCCATTATATGTAAACCTTGACTCAGAATTGTTGCCAAAAAGTGACTGTGTCATTCGCTATCTTTATTACTTCCAAAATATAAATCTTAAAGAAACCGCAGCAAAAACAAATCTTAACATTATTTTAAAGGACATGCTCCCAGGAACAACTTCCACAAATTTTTTTGATTTAAACGACACCTACAATGCCCTACTCATAACAAGCAAATCCAATATTATTCAAGGTGTAATGAACATACTTCGTGAGCTCGATCAAAATGGCTTCCGAGAAAGCATCGAAGTTATCCCAATTTTTCACACAAACGCACAAGCAATTGTCAAAATTATTAATGACCTAATTCCTAAAAAAAGTGAAGACGATCAATTCAGATTTCCTCCACTAGTCTCAGACTCTTCACAAGAAAGTAAGTCGTATTTTTCTTCTAGCACTCGCATTGTAACAATTAGCCAAACTAATTCTGTTGCCGTTTTTGGATTATATGATTCTGTTCAACGGGTCAAAAATTTTATTCACAAATATCTCGATAAAAAAGTTGATGCTGAAAAAACAGTCCTTCATGTTAAACCATTACAATATCTCAATGCAGAAAAATTTGAAAAAACATTAACCAACCTTATAGAGAAAAAAAATACAGAGGCACAATCTTCTGGTGAAGTAAAAGAAAAAGTACTAAGTGGTGTTATTGTTGTTGCTGAAAAAGAACAAAAAATGGAATACGAGGAACGTAAACTTACAGAAGACACTTCAGACATCGGAGCAAAACTTGAAACAAATGGTGGTGAAAAGCAGGCTCCTATTAGTGGTGGCAACAACCTGATCATTGCTTGCACACAAAAAGACTGGAAGATCCTCAATAAACTTATTGATGATCTCGATATAGAACAATGGCAAGTTGCAATCGAAGTTCTTATCGTAGATATGACAATAGAATCAGCAAACCAGCTTGGTTCACAAATTCGTAGAATCAACAATGATAAAAATCTTCATGAACTAAAATGGCAAAGTGCCCAACTAGGAAAGGCTTCATTAGACTATGGAGACATTTCAAAAGATACAACTATCGATAATAAAGCTGGTATAGAAGCAGACTTACTATCACAACAACCTGGTGGATACAATCTTGCCACTAGCGCACCTGCTGGAAGCACAATCTTCTCATTTAAAGATGATAATGGTATGAGTATTATTCTTTCACTATTACGAAATTTTAGTGATACAAAAATTGTTTCGCAACCATTTGTCGTCGCACGCAATAATGAACAAGCTAATATCCTTCAAAAGGAAACGCGCATGGTTCGTGGTGCAGTAGAAGATCAAAGTAAAGGCGGTACAGCCGTTGTAAAATTCGAACCAATGACTGCTTCAACATTAGTACACATCCGTCCACGTATCAGTAAACCAGCCAACAATATCAACCTCGAAATTGAAGTTAACTCAAGTTATTTTGTAGGACCATCTTCAATTGAGGGTGCAAATGAAATGCGGAAGCGCACGGTTGTTACCAATGCAAACGTAGAACACAAAGAAGTCTTAATTCTTGGTGGAATTTCTGAAATCGAAATAAAAGATAGTTTAGCTGGCAGCCCTATCTTGCAACGCATACCATTAATTGGATACCTCTTTAAAAACCAAAAAGCTGACCACGATCATCGCAATCTGATGATATTTATCTCACCAACTCGAATTGCACCATTCTCTGCGACCGGAAAACAAGTTAACAAATTTACAAAAGAAAAAATTAATTTTGCATCAAAAAAATTTAGAAGTGATACATTGAATTTCGCATGCCCACCCGACGAAGAGATTAAACGTGAAGAAAATTTCCAATGCTTGCAAGATCCTGTCACAAACTTTCTCTTCCACCCAAAAGAAGGAACTTGGCTTGGACAAGCTCTAGAGTTTTATGCTGATCGCGGCGTTTGGACACAATCAATGACTGGCGATACTGGAAAAAAACAAACGAAAAAACCTACTCCAAAAACAAAAACGCAACCTAAACAGGTCTCACCT
>Ga0075124_10000393_pt1 | contig 20464 bp, 21 predicted proteins | sample AntAceMetag02UKS_FD_69809 | JGI IMG/M metagenome (GOLD analysis project Ga0075124, IMG submission 69809) | Saline lake microbial communities from Ace Lake, Antarctica - Antarctic Ace Lake Metagenome 02UKS | ecosystem: Environmental > Aquatic > Non-marine Saline and Alkaline > Saline | place... | reverse complement strand
CCTTGTCCCGACCACATGGAACTTCCCGACTGTCAGCCGGGCACTTGAGGGTGCACCATGGCAGCTCACTGAAGTCATCATGCGTGCCTACGACCCATGTGTGTCCTGCGCAACCCACATGATGGTGGTCGACGATTCGAAAAAGGTAGTGGCCCAGAAACTGTTCCAGTGAGATAGTCAGATGCTAGACTGGTATTCGAGACAGATGATTGTGGGTGTCGGTAATCCGCTCTACACAGATGACGGATTTGGACCTGCAGTGGTCTCAGAAATCAAAAAATTGTCCCTTCCGGATAATAATGATCTGAAAGTCCTGGATGTGGGCCTTGCAGGGCCACATTTCCTCTTCACCCTGGTTGCAGAGGCTGAACGGCCGGTTGAGAAGATGGTCATCGTTGACATTCTTGACTTCGGCGGTAGTCCTGGTCAGATGACGAAGGTATCTCCTGACTTTCTGGCCAATGAGAAGACGGGTCGATATCTTGATCCGCATTCATGGGGAGGGTTTAAAGACCCGCTGACTGAACTCTCGAAGCGGACTGAAGTTATAATCCTTGGGTGCCAGCCTGAGAGCATTGCGATATCTGATATTGATAATGAATCTGAGGATGTCGACTACTGGCTCACGGAACATGTTACAATGGCCATTCCGAAGGCAGTGCAGATGGCACTCGCTGAAGTAGGAGTGGAATATGGGACTACTATCACATCTGAAGGAAATCATCACGGGGAAAAAGCCGGAAGAACCTAAGGCGGCGTCAGAATCAGTCAATGTTCCCGAACCGGCTACGGTTCCTGAACCGGTGACTGTTCCTGAGGCCAGACCGGAGGGAAAACCAGCGGTGAAACCCAGTGACGTGAAGGTTGAAAAAAAGCCTGAAATTCAAGAAATGGAGGAAAAGCCTGTGGCTGAAAAAATTACGATTGGGCACGTGCACATGTCCGGATGTACCGGATGTCTCGTGTCTCTCGCAGACAACTACGAAGGTCTGTTTACGTTGCTTGACAACTATGCAGACCTTAACTACTGTCTGACTCTCGCTGATGTGCGTGACATCCCAAAGATGGATGTGGCACTTGTCGAGGGTTCAGTCTGTATCAACGATCCCCACTCTGTGGAGGATATAAAGAAAACACGTGAGAATGCAACAATTGTTGTTGCACTCGGTTCGTGTGCAGCATACGGAAACATCACCCGGTTTGCCCGGGGGGGTCAGTGGAACCAGCCCCAGCATGAAAGCTATCTGCCGATCGGCGACCTGATTAATGTTGATGTTTACCTTCCCGGATGCCCGCCATCACCTGAGTCAATCCGTAATGTTGCTGTGATGGCATACCTGCTCCTCAGAGGAACCGACGAACAGAAGGAACTTGCAGCAGCATACCTCAAGCCTCTCATGGACCTCGCACAGCGTGGCACTGAGGCATGTGGATGCGACCTGATTTATGATGTCATCAATCAGGGTCTCTGCATGGGATGCGGCACCTGTGTCGCAACCTGTCCGGTTCGTGCAATCACAATGGTATATGGTAAGCCAAATATTGACAGTGATCTGTGCATCAAATGTGGTGCATGCTACGCACAGTGTCCACGCAGTTTCTTCAACTTTGATGTGATGAACCAGTTTGAGGCAATCGGCGAAGCAATTGATGCTGCTATGGGCAAGGGAGATGAGTAAAATGGTTCTCGGAAATTACAAGAACTGTGTATGTGCACGTGCAGCTGACCCGGCAATTCTTTCTGCCTCTCAGGATGGTGGAATTGTCACCCAGCTCTTTGCATTTGCACTGGAAGAGGGCATCATTGACGGTGCTGTTGTGGCAGGACCGGGCGACGAACCATACAAGCCAGAGCCCATTGTTGCAACCACCGTTGCAGAACTGATGGAAGCACGCGGCACCCGCTACACCATCTGCCCGAATGTATCAATGATCAAGGAAGCAACCCGTTCATACGGTCTTGACAAGGTCGGAATCGTTGGCACACCGTGCCAGATCCAGGCTATCAGGAAGGCTCAGCTTTACCCAATGGGTATGCGGTCTGTTGGATCCAAGGTTGCTCTTGCAATTGGTATCTTCTGCATGGAGAACTTCTCATATCAGGGTCTTGAGGCCATGGTGGAAGATCTCTGTAATGTGAAGATGGAGAGCGCATCAAAGATGGACATTGGCAAGGGCAAATTCTCGGTCTACACCGCACGCGGTGCAGTCTCGCAGATTCCTCTTAAGCTGACCAACAAGTTTGAGCAGCCCGGCTGCAAGGTCTGTCTGGACTATGTCGCAAACCTCGCTGACGTTTCAACAGGGTCTGTCGGAAGCCCTGACGGCTGGTCAACAGTCTTCGTCCGCACAAAAGCTGGTGAGACCCTCTGGGGCAAGGCAATCGAAGCAGGATACTTCGAGACCAAGCCTATTGAAGATGTCAAGCCTGGTCTGGATCTCGTGACCAAACTCGCAACTGAGAAGATCACAAAGAACCAGAAGACTCTGGATGAGCGTGCAAGCTTTGGCGTTGGCAAAGGCCTGCGCAACCCATACATCTAAACCATCTTTTTTTTTATTTCATGTGCTGCCTGCTGAAAGATACGTGCAGTCAGTAAATTCCTCTAAAAAAATTCAGTATTAAAATCATGCATTATCTGCTGACAATGTGTCCGGATGTAAAGGGCAGAGCAGGGTAGTGGATACTTTGAGATAATTCCCTGTTTGTGGAAGATAGTGCATACGCTCCTGGTAATGATTTCATCTTAAAATACCAGAGGTGAATTAAGGGGTTTTGGGAGGGAAGATAACTCAGGTAGTCTGGACCATGTGTCCACGAATGCTGCTCTGAATTTTCCCGCCGAAAAACCCGCCAATTACTGACGGAATCATGTAGAAGAGCCCGATAAACACTGCATAAAGTGATCCGGTCGTCCCTGCAAAGGCTTACGGATCTGCAAGTGATGAGTAGGTAAGTACAAGGACTGCCGAGATAATCCCTACAAGGATACCGATGGAGAGTCCTTCTTTTCCATATCGTCTGGCCCGTTTCCACGGTGTGTTCCGGTACTCAAATTTCGGTACACCGAAACTCCCAACAAATGCGCCCAATGTGGCGGTCATCATTGGAAGGATCCACGAGAATGACTGGCTGTCATAGACTGCCAGCACAACCATACTAAGGTTGAGAACGCATGCCAGGAGAATACCCAGCATCTCTTTTGCATTCATGGTAAAATAACCTCGCTGGTCATATGCTGTTTCGCCGCCAATAATTAAATATCTTTCTTATTGTTGCTCACAATTTGCAATAAGTATATATATTTTGATTATCGTGACATAAGGTCTTTCTCTATTTGTGGGAAAAATAATTTCGTGATAATATGCCTCCTGTCGTTATCTGTTGGCAGATACACTGCCTGTGGCACGAGCGAACAAAGGATATTGTAATTAGAGCGTTTATAGTAAAATTGGAGAAATATATGTTCTGTCCGAACTGCGGTGCAAATATTCCGGGTGCGTTTGATGTCTGCCCGGAATGCGGTACTGAAATTACCGTGAGACAAAGCCACGGAGGGGGTGACGGTGTCCCGTTCATTGTGGCCGAGGATGCAAGGGATAAACACACACCAATTGGCCAGGTTATGCAGGTGCCGGAGGGTGGAGGGAATACGCATCAGGATGCGATCATTGAGGCAGAGGAAGACGAATTGTCGGAAGAGGAGACAGACATTCTACTGACTCCATCTGGTGCTGATACGACAGGCCGGATTTTGCCGGATGGGAACTCCCTGTCTGACAGACGGTGGTCTGATCTGTTCAAAGAGACTGATAGGGCCAATGTCCCTTCCGGAGATGATAGAGCATCCGGTACAGGGAGAGAACAAACCCGGTCTTTTGACGCTTCTTCACCGGGTGATGCCCCCTCATCTGGTCAGTCGCCTGATCCGCTGGAGACCGAAACATCCGGTGATGCAAAAAATAAACCCCGTTCATCTGTTTGGGACACGTACATTGAACCCCCGTCCCCTCCGCGGAGATTTCCTCTGATTGTTGGGCTGGCAGTGATGATCCTCGCGGTGCTGGGTTTTGCTCTTCTCTCAAATGGAATGCCGGGACAAGGGTCAGGAGAACCCTTGGTACCGGTTCCGACACTCCCGGCCACTGTTCTTCCGTATGCATCTCCGGTTCCTACCACAGAATTGGTTCACACTTTTATCCAATCTGATAATCTGATCCTCTCTGTATCTGCATATGGTGGAGGGTATAAAGTGGAAATTGACCGTGGTCTCATGGCAAATGAGGTGGCAAAGATTCTCATGACCATTGAAGACACGGGCGGCCTTCATTCGATGGAATGGGTCTATCCTTCACGCCATGAAACGTTTTTTATGGCGAGAGAAGCGTATAACGGGACCGTGTCTGCAATTGAACATGTGATTGCCACTGCAACGTTTACGGATGGACATAAAGAGGTAGTATTCTCCGGTGATCTCTGAAGAGGTGACCGGCTAATAACTTATTTCCAGACTTCAACCGGTTCTATCTGGGCATTGATGACCATGTCGAAGGATATTTTATCCAGCCATTTGGCATGCCTGAACATATCCATGAAACAGATGCCCACTATTTTTGCATTATATCCTGCAATAGTCTCATGCACCATCTCAGCTGTTACCGGTTCATTCGGCATCGCAAGACCTCCCATTATGACAATGACCTTAGGATCAAAATCATCCGGTGCATGAGTGGTGACCTGCATGCCTACGTGGGGGACCGGTTTGAGGACTTTTGCGGACGATTCGTCCAGCCGTGGCACAAAAATAAATTCAAACGGCAGATCCCGGATGGCATACGTGAGCAGCTCAACGAATGGTGTGCATGTTCCGGGGCAGCCGTAGAACACCACCTGGTCTGTGTCCTTTATGCCGGATTCGACCATATATTTCTTAAAAGGACGAAGTATCCCGGCAAGGCTTGATCCCGATTCCTGTAATTCCATGGTTTCTCTCTTGTGTGCGAATGAGAAAAACCTTGCTTCTCATGAGTGAAGGATGTTATACGATATGCTATATGCAGAGAGTACGCATCATCTGATAGAGGGGACACACCGGGTGAGGCGGGGAGAGCAGGTAGGAAGGCTGAAGGGCCAAAGTGATGATGCCGGGTTTACCGGGCTTGAGGGTGCCATTATCCTGATCGCTTTTGTATTTGTTGCCTCAGTCTTTTCCTTCACCATTTTAAATTCCGGGTTTTTTACAACAGGTACGGCACAGAAGGTTATCTATACGGGTGTAGACCAGTCTGCCTCATCCCTGATGCTCGTCGGGGATGTATAATGGCTACCGGGCGCCCGGCTGTGATGCTGTTGACATGCTGCGTTTCACGGTCGGGCAGTCTGCCGGGGGAGGGAGAGCGGTAGATCTCAGCGGTTGTACAGTGACATATATGACATCTGAAAAAATTCAGACGATCCAGCCAAACACCACTCTTATCTCAGGTAGGTCGCCTCTTCCCGGGATGTGGACAATAGCTGACGTATCTTCTGGTGGGGATACATCCGTCATCCAGTCAAATGATCAGGCGACTGTCGTGGTTCGTGTGCAGGAACCCGATGCGGCACTGTCAGGTGAGAAGATCACTATCACTCTTATTCCCCCTTTCGGTGCAGCTGCTACCGTTATTCGAACGATCCCGGGTAAAATAAACGATGTTACCATTCTCGTATAACCACTGGTAATCAGGACCGTTCAATGGTGTCCTTATTCCCATTGTTTTCCGAAGACTGGTTCTTCATCGAACTGGCTGATACGTTTTGCATCTGCAGAGTAGGTAACATCACTAGAGTTGCGAATTGCATCTTCAAGATGTTCTGCGGCACTCCAGACGGCCTCTCGCCTCGAAATGGCCCCCCTAACCCGCATTTTGATGGTCAGTGTGACCAGCCATCCATCTTTCATATATACATCCTGGTTTGTATCACCCAATCGCCTGTCAGGATAATAAAGATATGCCGGACATGACTGTGTCTGATCTTTTTAAGTCGTTTAAATTACTCTGATCTGAAAAATAGGTTATATTTTCTGTTTTTTGTCGTATTGGGCTGAAACTGAGCCTCTGGTTAAGTATTTTTCAGAATAAATATGACATTTGGCTGATAATCGGGGAAAATGACCACCGAAGAGAACCATTTCATTCCAAAATGTTTGTATGGCCGATCTTCCTGATATCAGCTGAATTCCGGGATACCGGAGGAATGGAGTGGCGGAATTGTCAGGAGAGTTTCAGCTGTTTTTTTACCGTTCCGCCGGGAAAGAGAAAGAGATACAATATCCGGCAAACTCATCCGGATGTCTGTGCTCAGCTGATCTGAACGTGTTTGTGACCATGCACCCTTACCGGTATTTTCATCCTTTTTACACAAGAGTAATCCTGTGGCAGCGGTTGTTTTATCAGGAGATATGAAGCATACACCGGCAATGAATTCCGTCAGAAAGAAAAGGGACTGGTTTGTCATTGGCATTTTGCTGTTGATGGTTCTCCTGATCTGTGTGATGTTCCGAGCGCTGCTCAATCCGCTTATTATTGCAGGTGCTCTTGGAGCGGTTCTGATACCCTTTCATAATGGTTTAAAGAAGCATCTCCGTCCGTCGCTTTCATCCATTCTCATCACAACCGGTGTGGTCGTCTTTATTGTGGTTATGCTGATGGTGTCTTTCGCTGTCATCTTTGCAAACGGGGAGTATATTCAGGAGGTCTTTAACAGTATCTTTGCCTGGCTTTCCATTGGTGGGGGGATTTTTGGGCTGGATGTTAATCCGGTTGTCCTTGACCTCCAGTCCATTGTCAATGGTATCATCGCTGCAGTGACAGGCTCCATCGGTGAAATTCTTGGTGCAACCGCCTATTATTCAATCATCTTCATGATTCTGTTCCTGTTTTTGTATCTCTTTATTCTGTATGGGGAACAGATGTTTCATGAAGTATGGGCTCTCGTTCCAAAGGAATCAAAGCCAAAACTTTCCATTCTCAATGTGCTCCTCTCAGACACCCTGTATTCCCTTATTATTGTCCATGTGGGCATCGCCCTGATTGTCTTTGTTGCTGCTCTTCCGTTCTTTACCCTTCTTGGATACGGACATATTCTCTTCTGGTCGATTGTCTGTGCGATATTTGCATTAATCCCCGTATTCGGGCCGGTTATTATCATTGCGTTTCTTGCGGTCTATGCCATCTCTCTCGGGGATTATGTTGGACTGGCACTGATACTGGTGATTGGCTGGCCTCTCCTGTGTGCTATTCCGGACTGGTATCTGCGTCCGGTTTTAATGGAAAAACGCTCTAAACTCAATGCTGTCCTGATATTTATCGCCCTGTTCGGTGGTATTGCCGTAATGGGAGTGCTGGGTTTTCTGTACGGACCGTTGGCACTTGCCGTCCTGACAGCAGTCTACAGGATTTTTTATACAGAATTTGGAGGTGAAGATCAGCCTGTTCACTCAAATTCTTCCTGATTTTGCCGTGTATTTCTGTTGATGCAAAGAAATGTGTAACGATACAGGCGAATCTGTCATCACTGAATATGTAATGGACTCTTTTTTTTGCTCTGTTCTGCCTGTCGTTTTTCCTGTATGTGTGGTTTTTTGACGGTAACCTGGGCCTGTTCTATGGCAATGCCGAAACACTCAGGAAAGCAGACTGCACGGATGCAGAGTTTCGCCGTGCATACTATCCCTCCTGCGGCAAAAAATAGATATTTGAACGTGGCCTCGGGGAAAACACCGGTTACGGACTTTTTTTGCCGGTGAAATCCTTCCGCTCACTGATGGTATGAATGGAGAATGCGGGGACGAAGGGGAAGGTGCCGTCTTCCGGATATTCGGTCCCTCTGATATCTGCCGTTTTTTAACCAACACCTAATCATGCCAGCGGGATTCGCCGGTGGTGTTGATGTCCTTTTTCCAGATTGGCACATATCGTTTTATTTCCTCGATAATGTACCGGCACCCGGCAAAGCCCTCCTCACGATGGGCGGAACCTGCGATAATGACAAGGATAGTCTCCCCTGTCGGTAAGAGGCCGTCACGGTGAATGATATCAACCGATATGAGCCCGTGTTTTTCTGTCGCTTCTGCTGCAATTGCGGTGAGATCAGCAAGTGCTGTCTTTCGGTCTGCCTCAAATTCGACTGCTTCAATGCCCATCGTCACGCACAGTGCCTACAAAGACCACCTGGGCACCCATATGGTCGTCACGTGACTGCTGTATGAGTGCTCCGATGTCAATATCTTCTTTTTGTATGGAAATCATGAAATTTTATCCTCCTGATACTGGTGGGTAGATCACCAGTGCATCGCCGTCTGTAAGTGATATCTCTTCTGCCTCCCCTTCAGAGAGGCGCCTCCCGTTAAGAATTATGGTGATATGTGGGTGAAGTGTGCCATCTGCGGCAAAGAGTGTCTCCCTGCACCCGTTCTCTTCGCAAAGGGCAGAGAGTACGGTTTTGGGTGAGGCAGCACCGTTGGTTTCGATCGTTTTCTCTTCCCCGAAGATCTCGCGGAAGCGGGCAAAGCTGCGTACGGTTATTCTCATTTCATTGTTCTCCCCTGTGAATGTCTATCTGTTCCCGTATCCTCACCCTCTGCTCCGGTGTTCATATTTTACTCTTACCAGGCACATTCCCTGAAACGCATTCCGGGAGCGAACGATATCCGTAGGTGTGGTTTTAGATAAAACAGTCATCACCACTGCGGTAGGCATTCAGCATCTCACGCCGGACACTTTGGCCAAGGCGCTCTGTCACCTGTTCCAGAAAGGCGGCAAAGTAGTCAGGGCGAAGGCAGCAGAGGCTCTCTTCACCGGTGGTGATGAGTGAGGCAAGATACGCGAGTTCGTCTGCTGTCAGGCGGGAAATACGTTCCCTGAAGTCGTCTGCATCTGTTGCATAATGATTTGCAACAGGCGGCAGGACAGAGCGGTAGGTGACTCCTGATTCTGAACAGAGAAGTTCCTCGCATTCCGGTGCACATTTTTACAGGATCCCCTGGTCTTTCTCCGAGAGTACGCGTGCCATGTATCTGTGTTTCCTCGCTGGTTTTTATTGTGATGTGTCTGCCGTGTGTGAGAACGCTTCCGGATAGTGGACAACGCCATGTACGTCACGGAGGGCATTTGTCTCGAGGCTGAGAACCATAAAGTGTCCCTCCGGCACCTCCCACGGTGGTTCTATTTCATGCATTTTTGCTGATTCAAACCGGAATCTGCGGTAATATCCGGGTTCCCCGATCTCAACGATGATCTTCGCTCCTTTCTGGTGGGACCGGTGAATGCCCTCTTCAATGAGTGCGGTGCCGATTCCCCTGTTCCGGTATTGTGAGAGCACTGCCATGGGGGCAAGGGCAAGGGCGTGTGTCTCATCACAGTCTGCAGCACGGATAACCACCGGTGAGAAGAGTACATAGCCGACGATGGTTCCATCCTCAACACAGACAAGTGAGAGGTCAGGATCATAGGCATCGGAATCACGGATCAGAGATACCAGTTCGGCCTCATCTTTCCGACTGAATGCATCGGTGAGGACCGCAGCAATACCTGCAGCGTCATCCGGTTCTTCTGATCTGATGGTCCATTCCATGGTAATCATAGATATGGTGCTGCCCGCTAAAAAACCTGCATGTTCCCGTCCGTGGCAGAAGACCCTTCCATACGTCTGCAGAATTCCCCTCAGCTGAAGGAGGATACATGGCAGATATCCGGGATGGTTTTTTCAATGCAAAAAAGGGATTATTATTTCTGTGCCATAAGACCGGTAATTGTGACGACGATACCCCATGCAATCAGGAAGATGCCCAGGACGTAGATGACGGTTGTCGTTGCCATCAGCGGGTACATTATCACATAGAATCCAAGGACGATTGCAATGATGCCTGCAATGATGAGGAGCACTTTGTACCAGACATTGTCTTTCCCGGTAAATGCCTGGAAGATATTGGTAAATCCGGTGAGAAATGCCCAGAAGGCAATCAGGTAGGTAATGGTGAACCAGGCACTGAGGATGTTGGAGAATACCATCAACCCGAGGATAATCGCAAGCACACCCAGAATAATGAGTGCAATAGACCGTCCTGTACCGCCTTCATGCGGTTTTATCGCCTGCACGATTGTCATGATGCCCCAGACGACCACTATCGCACCGACGAAGTAGCCTAAAAAGAGCGTCACATATCCTGGCATGATGACGCAGAATATGCCAAAAATGGTTGCAATAATTCCCAGAAGAACAAAAGTCCACCACGACGGGGTGAAACCCATTGCTTCTGCTGTCTTGTTTTCAACGGTATCAGTCATTGTTTTTTCACCAGCGCAATAATGTGTGAATGGGGTATTTAATATAATTGGTAATCCGGATGCATTTCGCCCCGGATGACTCTCTCCATTGCTGAATGTCCGGGATATGTGCCCGTATCCGTATATATGGGGTCTGCCTTCGGGATTGGTTCGGCCCGCTGTATGCACTATACGGTACGAAAGGGGATATTCTCATACATTGCTGTCCTGTCTGAAGATGACGGGTGCTCTTTTTCCTTCCATCTCTGAAACCTATTCCTGCAGGAATGGAGGACAAAAATAGGGTTTTTAACCATTTTCACCAGTAATGCCTGATGTCGGTGTTTTTTCCGGCAGGGTATGGTTGCCGTTGGCACGGATCACAGGTGTCCGGGGACGCCTGAAAATGCATCCAACGTCATCTGCCTGGCACCTGTTCGTTCAAGTCCGGAAACTGATACACCAATCAGGCGGACCGGGGTGGTGGTGAGAAACGGAAGAATGAGTGACTGTGCTGTTTGTTCAATAAGGTCATCGCGGTCGGTCGCATGGGTAAAAGATGAGGCCTTCGTCCGGGTGACAAATCCACGGTAACGAATCTTCACCGTGACCGTGCGGCACCGGCCCCCGTCCTGCCGGAGGCGCCTGCATACCTCAGCCGTGAGGGAGGTAAGGGTTCGGCAGAGGTGTTCTGTGTCGGTCACATCCTCAGGAAAGGTACGTTCCTTGCCGATGGATTTTCGTTCACCCCTGTCTGCAACAGGAGTATCATCAATACCACGTGCCCGTGCATGCATCACCACACCCCATTTTCCGAGGGTTGTTATGAGGAGACGGGGGTCTGCCTCAGCGAGTTCTCCTGCGGTGGCAATGCCGAGTGACGCAAGTCGTTCTTCAGCTTTTATTCCGATACCGGGAATTTTTCTCACCGGAAGAGGTGCAAGGAATGATGCGGCATCATCCGGCCGGACGATGGTCATACCATCCGGTTTCCGGTAATCGGATGCAATCTTTGCAATTGTCTTATTCGGCCCGATACCGACAGAACAGGTTATTCCATGGCGGGATTTGACCTGTGCTTTAATCTCTCTTCCGATGGCCGCTGCTGCGGTGTATGACCCACACGACGAGATATCACAGTATGCCTCATCCACACTCACCTGGGCGAATATATCGGCAAATGGCCTGATGCTGTCCATAATGTCTGCTGAAACTTCGCAGTACAGGGCGTGACTGACCGGCAGATAAACTGCCTCCGGACAGCGCACATACGCCTCACTGATGGGCATTGCACTCCGGATGCCATATTCGCGTGCCTCATAGGAACAGGTACAGACAACGCCGCGTCCCCTTCCGTTTTTCGGGTCAGCACCGACGACCACCGGCCGACCGGCAAGGGCTGGATTTTCCCGGACTTCAACAGATGCAAAGAAACTATCCATATCCACATGAAGTATGATTCGTTCCGTCTGTGTTCCGTGCATATCCCGTCTCCTCGCTTCCTGCAGGTTGCTGTGTAATGGTTCCGGACGCGGGGTATTTGAAGTATTCCGGTGTGATGTGAAACTAAAGAAAAAGGTCCATTGCTGTTTCAATAGGGTCTGTAAAAAGGGGCTGAATCTGTCTCTATCATATAATTCATTGTCCAAAAAGACTCTGCATTTCACGGAATTCTCTCATCTGATACAGAGCAGGGGGGTACCCGCCTCTTTTTTTCCAGATGAGACGCCGGACGTCACCCGTTCTTCATTTTCCCCATCCCGATCGCCGGGCACAACCTAATATCTCCTCGGGTAGAATATCGGGTAACTATGTCACTCAAGACACTCCTCGTTACTCCCGCAGGAAAGGAGAAAGTCTGGGATGTTCCCGGCAGAAACCCGCCGGATGCAGTACGGGCGGCAGAAGCCTTTACGGGTCGGTTTGCCCGCAGGTGTGCCCAATATGCCCGTATCCATTACCCGAAGGACTGGGCAATTCTCTCGCCAAACTTTGGCTATCTCCTGCCGGATGATGAGGTACGCGATTACCGCAATGATGAATTCGGGGAATACAGCCTCGAATTTGATACTATCCGTGAAAATGCAGAGTATGATGGTTTACTGGAGTATGATTCGGTCATCTTCCTCGGCAACCGTGATGACTATGGAGGGTACATTGATACGGTCAGGCAGACATTTACCGGCAACTGGGTTGAGGTGCCTCTTGAGCACGCTGCATCGGGCGGTGAGATGCTGGGCCATATTGTCGACTCCCTCACACGGGGGACACCACTGCGCAGCAATATCATCCATCTCTCCCGGATAGGGGTTGGAGGTCTCTTCGGGGAACTGACTCATGACATCCCCCTGTTTCCGGAAGACTCCCTCTCTATTATCACTGCACCGAACGGGTATGGGAAGACGACCATCCTCCGGATACTCCGGGCTATCTTTGTGGGCAATGTCGATGAACTCAGGACTCTGCCATTTGGATCTGCTGAACTGGAGTTTATCCGGGATGACTCCTCCGTTCCGGATATTCGTGATCATCTCCTGATTGAAAAGCACCAAAGTTCGCAGTTCCCTCTGCGAATTGACATCTCGTTCACCTACACCTATGGTGTGGATGGAAAGAAGCGGAATTTTGTACTCAAAGACGGGGACTATGACAGTGAACTGGTATCCGCAAAACTTGCGGGAATAATCCCGCCGGTGCCGGTGAAGTATATTTCTGCCCAGCGTCTCTGGCATGACCGGAATCGCAAGAAAGGCATCTCCGGTGATCTTCTGACCTCGTATGATCGGAACCATGAGGGGGCATACGAACTCACCATTCTCGCGTATGCAGACGATATTATCAAGCGTATTCAGGCACTTCTCGCTGATTATGCCTCAATTGCACAGGAACTGGATGCCACCTATCCTGCCCGTTTCCTGCAGGCACTCGGAGGCGGTGTCCCTGCCCCCTCAGCAACAGAGATTGAGACTGACCTCATCAGCCTCCAGAAAGAGCGGGAATCGTTTGAAACTCTTGGGTTTCTGCCATATACCCGGCTTGATGACGGGGATGTGATGATCACACCCAGCAGAATTCCGGAAGATCCCGGTGTCAGGAGAGCGATTTATCTGTATATCGCTGATTCACGGGAAAAGTACCAGATATTTGGAGGGCTGAAACAGAAAATTGATCTCCTTGAGGAGATCATCAACAAACTCTTTTTGAATATCGACCTCACGATTGATATCGAGAGTGGGTTTCTCCTGAAGTTTATGGGGCGTGATCCCGTGCCGCCCGAAGCGCTCTCCTCAGGTGAACAGAATCAGCTGGTCATGTATTATGACCTTATTTTCAAGACTGATCCCGGCACACTGATACTCATCGATGAACCTGAAATTTCCCTGCATGTGGTCTGGCAACGGCAGTTTTTAGACACGATTTTGGGTATCATTGATATCACGGGTTCGGATTTCATTCTCGCTACTCATTCCCCTCAACTTATTCACACGCACTGGGACAAGACAATTGACTTATCAGGAAACTATCTGGATGAAAGGTAAAAACCGTCGGTTCGCCGGCTATCGCCTGGAAGAGGTATGGGCCGACACCGATGAAATCCAGGGCATGATTAAGATGATGGAGATGACCTATCCCGGGATGGATACGAAAGTCTTCGTGATCACCGAAGGGCCGTATGACCTGGAGGTGTATGATCGCTGTTTCAGCAGTGATACCTGTATCCTGCGGATTGCAAACTCAAAAGAGAATGTCTGTGATATTGTGGCAGGGATCTGTGCAGGGGCTGCACCATCCACCGGAGACAAACCGGAGCAGGGAAGCACCGGGATTGAAAAGCGTATCATTGGCATAATTGACAGTGATTATTCCCTCTTTGACAATTCGGTGAAAGACAGAGAGAATATCTTCCGGACCGATACTCATGACCTTGAGACGATGCTCATTGCATCCGGTGCCCTTGAAAGCGTCATTGAACACTTTGAGAAGAACACACTGGCGCAGACATTTGCCCAGAAGGCCTATGGGTCGTTGCGCGATGGAGATCTGCGGACGTTACTGACACGGGCAGCCCGTTACCTGGGTCTTGCAGTCTTTGTGAACAATATGTCCGGTTTCAAGATTACGTTTAAGCATATCAACTGCAAGAAACGAGACGTATTTTCGCGGTTTATCAATGCTGAAGCGCTTGAATGTGATATCGAAGCCTTGAAACGGCTTATACTTGAGAAGAATGCAGAACGGGGACAGGAGTTCATTGATGTATTTGAGCAGACAATCCGGGAATCCGGCGGATATTACTTTGAATACCCCTGGCATATCTGCCGGGGTCATGACCTGATCTGTGTCCTGCTTCGTGACCTCAGTCTGCGCTATTCCATGCGTGATGGTGAAGAGATTGGAGGCCGTGATCTGGAACGTCTTCTGCGGCACAATTATCGTGCGGTGTATTTTGCAGATACTGATCTTTGCAGGCAGATTTGTAAATGGGAAGAAGAGATGTTTGGCAGTGGTGTGCAACGTATCTTCTCTCCCCGGGTATATCGGGCGATGCTTTGAAAACCATCGATTTTTATCTCTCTTTAATGGTGGGAAATGCTCAATCATTTCAGTTGCACTTTCTCTCTCGGATTTGATCCCATCTTTCTCAGGCATGGAATCAACTGGCAAACCCAGGTGGAATACAACATCTCCTGAAATGTGTGTTGCCTCACTGCCAGTTCACTGTTGGAATGAGAACCGGTCTGGTGGCCGGATTTGATGTTGCAGACCGGTGGTGAGCATACGGATAATTTACCCTGATTTGATATGGCACACAGATCGTGTAGTCACAAAAAAGAAAAATTACTGGATATTTGAATAATTGTCCTCAACATCGCTGGTAGCAGTATGCCGCAGGTCCATCAGTTCAAGGATGACCGCGTCTGAGAAGATCATGGCTGCAGTCTCGAAAAGGGAGCCTATGGGCGTCTTCGGGTTGTAGTCTGCACCTGATCGGTGTTCACCGGTGATCTGCCGGATGGCAAAGTCAGAAGAGAGCCCTTCATCGTCATACTGACGGCTGTCGAGGACTACGGTCAGGTCGGCTATCGCTGCTATGGAAGACTCGCTGCGTGATGTAATGAGGGCAAGAGTGCCGCCGACTGCCTTGCCCGTCTTACAGATGTCAGTGATGGAATGTGTCTCACCAGACCCGGAGAAGGCAATGAGGAGGTCACCTTCCTGCAACGCCGGTGTAATTGTCTCACCAACGACATAGCTCTCCATCCCAAGATGCATCAGCCGCATCGCAAACGCCTTTGCAATGAGCCCTGACCGCCCGGCGCCGGCGACATAGATTCGGGAGGTTGCCAGAAGTGTCTCCATAAACTCTTCTCCTTCCGTGTCGGATACCGTATCTGAAATAGAGCCCGCTGCTGAGGAGATCATCCGCATCAATTCCCGGATACTGTAGGATGTTGCCATGTTTTCCATACAACTGTTGGCTGCAATATATGAAAATGATCGTTTCTCTCTTTCTTTTATTCCGGAAAAAATGGGATTATATTATTCGGTGCCGCAGTGCTGGTACGCCAGTTTCAGCCGCTCCATCCCTTCTCCAATTTTTTCTTCTGTCGCAGTAGAGAAGTTCAGGCGGAAGGTATTGTGGCCACCGCCTTGTGTATAAAAGGGTACACCAGGGAGTACTGCCACCTTCTCTTTGAGACATGCATGGAAGAGGGCCATCGAGTCCTTTCCTTCCGGCATGGTGGCAAGCATGAACATACCGCCCTCCGGGGTAGTATGGGTGACGTCCGGTAGCAGCTCATCAAGGAGACTGGACATATGCCTGCAGTTCTTCTGGTAGACCCGGCGCACCCGTTCGAGATGGCCTTCATAGTCATGGGTGGTGAGATACCGGTACATCACTGCCTGTGAGAGTGCGTTCGGATGAAGGTCTGCTGCCTGCCGGACGGCATCGAATTTTTCAATGACAGGACCCGGTGCATAGATCCAGCCGATGCGCATGCCGGGAGAGACGGTCTTTGAAAAGGATCCGCTCATCACCCCGCATTCGGGGGCAAAGGCCTTTACCGGCATACGTGGCCGACCGTCGAAAGCCAGTTCACCGAAGGCATCGTCTTCATAGAAGATGGTCTGTGTCTCCCGGCAGCACTCTGCACACTCCCTCCGGCGCGTTTCGGTATATGACGTCCCGGACGGATTCTGGAAGTTCGGGATGCCGTAGTAAAAGGCAGGTTTTTCTTCCCGGCAGAGGGTGCGAAAGGCGTCCATGTCCGGGCCTTCTTCTGTCACCGGAATCGTTTTGAAGCGGGGCTGATAGTAGCTGAAGGCCTCAATCGCGCCGAGATAGCCGGGCCGTTCCATCCCGACCACGGAGCAGGGATCCACGAATATCTTTGCTATAAGATCCAGACATTGCTGCGATCCGTTTGTGATGCGAATCTCATCTGCGGTGGCAGGAAGTCCCAGGCGGGACCGATAGCGTTCTGCAATAAATTCTCGGAGGGGCAGATATCCGTCGGTGGTCGTATACTGGAGGGCTGCCTCTCCTTCGTCGGCAAAGACGGCCGCTGCGGCATCGCGGATTCCCGCCACGTCGATGAGGGAGGTCATCGGCAGGCCGCCTGCAAAGGAGATGATTTCCGGGTCGCGTGACACCGCAAAGAGCCTGCCCAGGAATGATTCCGGGGCGGCGTCAAGCCTGCGTGCAAACTGGTAGTTCATATGAATCATTAAATAGTGGTCGCCGGGAAACAAAAATCTGCGGCAAAGGGTCAGAGGGCATGATTCGTTGCATTGCAATACGTTTTATTAAATAAATATTATTGTAATTTGTCAAAAGCCTATTTTTTTAAAAATCCGATCCAATGCGAGAAATTAATTCAATATATTTATTTAATTATGGTCTGTCTGTGTACTGTGACATCCAATGGAAAACGGCTGTTTGCGCCCTTTTTTCTATGGGCTGCTTTGCATGAGCGGGGCATCTGTCCTTGCCCGGTTGATCGTCTAACTGGTGGAAGGCACGATTTGGAAGGCTATTTGTAATTGATTGATGGATGATACTACTGTTTTGTGTAGTGCCGCATGCATGTGCACAAAATCATAAAAATTACAATATATATGTGTCGAAAATGTTAATTTGCAAGAAAAATACATATCACTAATATGAATATGGGGAAGGGTAGATGTGTACTTTTGATCACCGGTTTGCTGATCTTCTCTCTCGTAATCGCAGGATGTTCCGAAAATACCGAATCTTCCGTGGCACAATCCCCTAAGGAGCAGATAGATGTCACGGAACCAGTTCAGCTGCTGGTGCATTCGGCGGAAACTACTTATTCGTTAGGAGGAATCGTACCGAAGCAGGGGAGAATTTTTCTTATCGTGGACATATCCATTGAAAATTGCGCAGTGGAACCGGCACTGGATTTTGATGAACAGCAACTCACCGTGAATGACTATGGCCATTCTGACGGGATTACATTCAAGGCAGGAACATGGCTCGAGCGTCCGTTCAATCCCTGTGAGGTCCCCGTAGGTGAACTCCGGCAGGGGCAGGTAATTTTTGGGGTGCCTGAGAATGATGACCTGTATGCCATCCGTTTCAGGGAAGAAAATGGAGTGGTGATCACGAGTGCGGATATCTCGAAATTTTTCGGCGGCATATCCTCTCCCTCCCCGGAACCAAGTCAATCCAGCACTCCTGTCAGTACGGCAACACCCTCTCCCTCTCAGTCTGCGTACAATCAGCTGCATGATGATATGGCCGCCATAAATACGGACCTTGCCGATGAAATCAATAAGCTGCCCGAAATCCGGGACGGGATTTCCGAAGATGATCTGGAAGCGGTAGAGGATATTGTTGTTTTATACAAAAATGGGGATACAGCTACACAAAATGCATACGACCAGATGCTGGACGAGGGTGTCAGGGACGGGCGTTCCTACTGTACTCCGCTTCAGGCATTGCTCTGGATTGGTTATGACCGGGAATTTACCCGCGATAATCCCCTCGAGAGTTATTCACTGGATAGCCTTCTTGCAGAAGCCTGGGAGGATACCTCGGTATCAGGCAACTATCAGTCTGACAAATGGGACGAATTTGATGAGGTGGTTGAACGGCTGAATTCACCCCATCTGGTATCAAAATATGGAGTTGATAATATCGTGTACGATTTTGAAACACAAGAACGAATTCTTGCAGGAGAAACCTTTCCGCCACCACCTCCTTCTTGGGTGTTTTCCGAAGGAAAAGGCAATTGTAATGAACGGGCACGTTTTGCTCTTTATTGCCTGATATCAAATGGATATTCGTACAATGACTTCAATAATAACAAACACGCAGCATGCTGTATTCGCGCCTATGAATCCGATGAGTTGAGGGGTGTGGGTCACTGTACATGTCTGTTCCAGGATGGCACTGAAGACTTTTATATTATTGATATCGGGAGATCCCAGTATATCGATATCGTTGAGCCATTTGGACCATATTATTCGATGGAAGAGGTTGCTGATGCCACGTATTCAGGATGGAAAATCTACACCCTGTTTGATTTGAATGGACAAAATGTCTATAAATATATATCTTAATTTTTATTGTCGAGGTGTTTAGGATGACAAAACGTCATCATTCTTGGAAATTGAATATAATTTCAAATGCGCTTCAAATTATGCTTTGAAAAATATCTACGTCCATTCTGCCCAATTTTTCCCTTTAATTGCCTTGTATAAGCTGCCGTGGTATTTCTGAATATGTCGACAGGGTACACGAGCGCCTGAAACTGGGATTTAGGTGATGGTACCACCTCCGCCGAACGGAACCCGGTTCATACCTACGTGAATGCGGGAACCTATATGGTGTGGCTGAACGTGAGCAACGCTTACGACCGACCAGAACCGGATGATGCACTCTTCAGCGTATCTGACTACGTCTGCGAGTGCAGTCCTGCGGTAGCTGTATTCTAACGTTTCTTAACCTCTCTGTTATCTTTTCCAAAGGGGTCTTGAATCAGATGTTTGCTGATGGACAGGTGCCGATGTTTAGGTGGTAGTACCATGGCCTCGAAAGAGGGCATCCGCTCGGGAACGAAGAACAAAAAATAGTATGATTGGTAGGTCTGATTATGCGAGGTAGTCTGAAGGTTCAGGAATATTCTCTTTGAGGCCTTTCCTCTTCCTGATTTCCTTTACGACTTCCTTGAGCATGCCAGCAGGCACCGTCTCGAATCCGGCGAACTCGGTAGACCACATAGCACGTCCTTCTGTTGCGGACCGGACATCGCCTGCGAACCCAAAGAGTTCTGCAACCGGTGCCTTTCCGATGACGGTCATTGTGTCACCTTCGGATTTCATGTCAAAGACCTGACCACGACGTCCCTGGATCTGGGCGGTTGCTGCACCCATGTGGTCCTGTGGGACGGTGATCTGGAGAATCTGCATCGGCTCGAGGAGTGAAATATTGGCCATCAGAAGACCGCCTTTCACTGCACCACGGACAGCAGGGATTACCTGTGCCGGGCCACGGTGAATGGCATCCTCGTGGAGCTTTACATCCACAAGGCGGATCTTTGTATTCTGAACCTGTTCATTTGCAAGAGGACCGCCCGCGAGTGCTTCACGCCATGCTTCAAGGACAAGTTCCATGGTTTCATTAAGATACTGAATACCCTTGGTCATGTCTAAGAACATGTTGGTGCCCTGGATTGCAGTCAGGTTCTTTGCCTCATCCTTGTCAAAGCCTGCTTCAAGCAGTGCGTCACGGCGTTCCAGCGCAGGGAGATTCATGGAGATATCCCCGTCCTTGAGTTTCTTGACGACTTCGTCGGAGAGAGGCTCGAACTCGAGATAGAACCGGTTGTGGCGGTTTGGTGATTTTCCCTCGATCGGGCCTGCGGTTCCGGTGATCGTCTCACGGTATACCACAATCGGCGGGGTGGTCACAATCTCAACACCCTTATCACGGGCGATACGGTGGGTGATGATCTCAAGGTGCAGTTCTCCCATACCAGAGATCAGGTGTTCTCCCGTCTCTTCATCGATCTTCACGAGAACGGTCGGGTCTTCCTTTCCGACCTGGCGAAGTACGGTCACAAGCTTCGGGAGATCCTTCATGTTCTTTGCTTCAACAGCAACGGTCATGACAGGTTCTGAGTAG
>Ga0075124_10000391_pt1 | contig 20464 bp, 16 predicted proteins | sample AntAceMetag02UKS_FD_69809 | JGI IMG/M metagenome (GOLD analysis project Ga0075124, IMG submission 69809) | Saline lake microbial communities from Ace Lake, Antarctica - Antarctic Ace Lake Metagenome 02UKS | ecosystem: Environmental > Aquatic > Non-marine Saline and Alkaline > Saline | place... | reverse complement strand
TTATGCTTGTCTTTCAAATCAGTCATTTACAAAAGTAAACTCCTGATTTTCAAGACTGCGCAAGCCTCGAACTCGAACATTCTGAACTAAACACTTACTTTATGAACAGATACTAATTAATCAAGCAAAAATACTAAAAAATTAATTATTAACAGGCAAAATTTTTACTAAAGGATTAAATATATATATTTTATTATTGTTCAGACAAATACATTTATACCGTTTGCGTAATTTTTCTTTTGTTTTAAAAATTCTTCCATCATCAATTTTAAAAACTGTATTTAGAGGAATATCTTCCAAGTAAACATTTTGTGTGTTTTTATCATATTTGTTTAAAATTCTGTTTAATTCTATATCTGAACTGCTTGAAGCATACGTCTTTTTAAAATATTTTGTCAAAGCTTGTGATATATCATAAGGAAAAATGTTTTTATTAATAAACTTATCCATTAATAATTTATATTCTGTTTTCCATTCTTTACTATGTGGTTTTTTTTTGTTTTTGTATTTGTTCCAAATAATAAGATGTGCAATTTCATGAACAAGTATAATTAAAAATTCATATTTGTTTAAATCATAATTAATGGATATTTTGTGAAATTTATTTTTTACAGGTGGTCTGTAATCACCTAATTTAGAAGTCCTGCTTTTGGAAATTTTTAATTTAATGTTATATTTTTTAATCCAGTAAAAAATTATGTCTATTGAGCTTTCAGGGATATATTTTGATAAAATTTCTTTGTGCTTGTTTATTGATGAATCATACATAAAAAATATTGTTAAATTATAGACAAAAAAATATCAATCAAACTATTTTTTTGTCTATCTCAAACGGATTAGTATAATTTTAATATATTAGTAAAATTATGTATTCTTTTAGTTAATTTTTATTTTTATAATAGTTAATTTTATTATTACTTAAAAGTGTATTTTTTTTGTATTGGTTTTTACCAAAAGTAGGACAGGTCTTACACTTATGAGGTTTGAAAACAGAGCAGGATGAAAGTAAATACACTGTAAATAAGAGGAATAATAAAAACAAATATTTTTTGTTCTTAAGCATAATAAGTTTAAATTAATTATTTAATGATAGCTAAAAAACGATTTATTTATAACTTTATTTTATAAAAATATTTATTTTAGCAAAAATATTTTAAATAATGCATATATTTTATAATTTAGGGAAATATTTTTTATTGCTAGGAAGGGTCTTTCATAAGCCTGAGAAAGCTTCAGTATTTCGCAATCAGATTTTTGATGAATTTGACAAAATAGGGATAAATTCATTAGGTATTATTGCTGTTATTTCTATATTTATGGGCGCTGTTGCTGCTATTCAAACAGCTTTTAATATTGAAAGTCCTTTAATACCATTATATTTGGTAGGATTTACTGTGCGTCAAACTGTTATATTAGAGTTTTCTCCTACTGTTATTAGTTTAATTTTAGCTGGCAAAGTAGGGTCCCAAATTGCATCAGAAATTGGCACTATGAGAATTACTGAACAAATTGATGCTCTTGATATAATGGGAGTTAATTCTGCTGAATATTTAATATTACCTAAAATAATAGCTTCTATATTAATAATTCCTATATTAATTATTATAAGCATGCTTTTAGGTATTTTTGGTGGATGGATAATTGCTATTTCAACAGGACTTGTTAGCCCTAATAACTATATTGAAGGAATACAACTTGATTTCAGAGTGTATGATGTTGTCTATGCTTTGATAAAGACAGTGGTCTTTGCTTTTATTATAACATCTGTTTCCGGATATTATGGCTATAATACAAGAGGCGGAGCTCTTGAAGTGGGCAAAGCAAGTACTAAAGCTGTTGTTTACAGCAGCGTTCTTATAATATTATTTAATTTGATATTAACACAATTACTCCTTGCATGATTGAAGTAAAAAACATATCAAAATCATTTGTAAATTTTCCTGCTTTAAAGGATATTTCTTTATCATTTGATAAAGGTAAGACCAATTTAATTATTGGACAAAGTGGTTCGGGAAAAACTGTTTTGATGAAATGTATTGTCGGACTTTTGCAAATAGATGAGGGACAGGTAATTTTTAATGACAGAGTTTTTTCTGAGATGAAATTAAAAGAGAAAAAAAATATTCAAAAAGAGATGGGTATGTTATTTCAAGGAGGAGCTTTGTTTGATTCAATGACTGTTGAAGAAAACGTTATGTTCCCTTTAACAATGTTTACACAAAAGACATTAGAGGAAAAAAAAGACAGAGTAAATTTATGTTTAAGCAGAGTAAATCTTGAAAATGTAAACAATCTGTTTCCTTCTGAATTGAGCGGAGGAATGAAAAAAAGAGTTGCTATAGCCCGTGCAATATCTATGAACCCTAAATATCTGTTTTGCGATGAACCAACTTCCGGATTAGACCCTAAAACAGCTGTTGTTATTGATAATCTTATTAGCGAGATTACTAAAGAATACCAAACTACAACTATTATTAATACACATGATATGAATTCAGTTATTGAAATAGGAGATAAAATATCTTTTATTTATAAAGGACAATTATGCTGGGAAGGAAGTAAAGACGAAATATTAACTGCTGACAATGAGGAAATTAACAAATTTGTTTATGCTACAGAATTGTTAAGACGTTTAAAAAAATAAATTTTTTATTTCTCTCCTCTATAAAACTTTATTTATTTTATAAGGGCTTGTGAAAAAATAACATATCAGTCAGTCGCCCGACTGATAGTAAATTTTTTATGTAAATTTTAAGTATTGCTTTTCATAATATTTTTGATAATCGCCGGAAGTTACATTTTTTAGCCAGTCATCATTTTTTAAATACCAGTCAATAGTGCTTTCTATACCTTTTTCAAAATTTATTATTGGCTTCCAATCTAATTCTTTCTGCAATTTGGAAGAATCAATTGCATAACGAAGGTCATGTCCTGCCCTGTCTTTAACAAAGCTTATTAGTTTTTCAGATGTCTTTGGCTGACGATTAAGTTTTTTATCCATTATTTTGCATATTTCCCTAATCAAATCAATATTTTTCCATTCATTATTGCCACCTATATTATAAGTCTCGCCAAAATTTCCTTTATGAAAAATCAAATCAATAGCTCTTGAATGATCTTCAACATAAATCCAATCTCTTATATTTTCACCTTTACCATAAACAGGTATAGATTTATTGTTTTTAATATTATTGATACAAAGAGGAATTAATTTTTCAGGGAATTGGTATGGACCATAGTTATTAGAACAGTTTGTAATAATAACAGGCATATTATATGTATGATAATATGCCTTTACAATGTGGTCAGAGCTTGCCTTTGAAGCGGAATAAGGACTGTGTGGGTCATAAGCTGTAGTTTCTAAAAAAAAATCTTTTTTATTACTCAAAGAACCATAAACCTCATCAGTTGAAATATGATAAAAAAGTTTGTCTTCATACTTGTCTTTCCAATAAAATTTTGCAGCATTTAAAAGATTTACTGTCCCGAGAATATTAGTATTAATAAATTCTAACGGATTTGTAATTGACCTGTCAACATGGGACTCTGCTGCCAAATGAATCACTCCGTCAAATAAATACTTTTCAAATAATTTATATATAAATTTGTTATTTGTAATATCACCTTTTACAAACTCATAATTTTTATAATTTTCAATATCTTTTAAGTTAGCAAGATTACCAGCATAAGTTAATTTGTCTAAATTAATAATTTTGTAATTATGATACTTGTTGACAAACAGTTTAACTAAATTTGAGCCAATAAATCCGGCACCACCGGTAATAAGTATAGTTTTTTCAAGTTGTTTCATCTGTTTATATTTTTGTAATTAGTTCGGTTTCAGTTAGTTACATTTTTAAAAAACTAAAAATGTAGAAATTTTGTTTTTTTTTAATATTTAATTCTAATAGGGTTTATATTTTTATTACATTATTAGTAGAGACGAGGCGCGCCTCGTCTCTACTGTAAAATTATAAACATTTTCTTCAGTCGGGCGCCTGACTCTTACTTTAACAAGTTAAGCACAAGTTCCAAGTTTAAAGTTTCCATTTCCCAATTCAATAATCAATTAATTAAGTTTTAAGGTTTTTAATATCACAAATAAACGTTTTTGGTTGCAAAAAATTATTTATTAAAAACTAATCAAGCCGATATAACTTACCGGGAAGACTTCTTACAATACCCTGAAATTCTAAATTTAATAAAACAGCCGCAACTTTGCCCATATTTAACTGCGATTTATTACATAGCCAGTCAATACTGGATTTCTCATTATCTTTTAAAATATTAACAATAATTTTTTCTTCTTCACTAAGTTTCACAAAAAGTTCATATTGCTTTGAAAGTTTTGTTTCTTTTATCTCTTCCCAGCCCATAATATATTCAATATCTTTGGCTGATTCAATAAGTGCGGCTTTGTTAATTTTTATCAAATGATTACATCCTTCCGAATATTTATCATCTGCTAATTTTCCGGGCACAGCAAATACATCTCTGTTATATGAATTTGCTATTTCTGCAGTAATTAAAGCGCCTCCTCTTTTAGCAGATTCAACAACTATAACAGCATCTGAAAGTCCGGCTATTATTCTGTTTCTTTTAGGAAAATTTCCTTTGTCAGGATTTGCTTCACTTAAAAATTCTGTTATTAAACCGCCTTTGTCAAGCATTTTTTTTGCAATAGATTTATGAACATAAGGATAAATTCTGTCTAATCCATGCGCCAAAACAGCTACAGTATTTAAATTATTATCTAAAGCTGCTTTGTGAGCACAAATATCTATACCATAAGCCAAGCCACTTACAATTAAAACATCCTGATTTGCTAATCCTCTTACCAGTTCATTACAAACTCTTTTCCCATATTCAGTAGCTCTGCGAGTGCCAACAATACTTATTATTTTATTATTATTTAAATTAGCATTACCTTTGTAATAAAGCATTAAAGGACTATCAACACAATGCTTTAAGCGATTTGGGTATTCTGAATCTAAATAAAATAAAGGTATAATATTATTTTTTTCTATAAATTTAATCTCTTTTTCAGCTCTGATAAGAACATCCTGATTAATAATTGAATTTGCAGAAGATTCTCCTATACCTGAAATTTTAAGCAGATTTTTCTTTTTCTCCTTAAAAACAGCTTGTATTCCTCCACAGTAATCAATTAACTTTTTACCATTGATACTTCCAATGCCAGGAATTAATGTTATACCTATTTTATATACTAACAAAATTTTATAATATTTTAAATTTCCAAAATTAAATTAAATATTAATATATTTGTGCTGTTTTTTATTAAAAATATTTCTATGAAAAAATTTTATTCCATCATATTTATCTTATTATACTCTTTTTTAGCAGTGGCACAACAGTCAAATATAAGAGGACAGGTTATTGATGATAAAACAAGAGAGACATTAGTTGGCGTTAATATTATACTTAATGACACAACAGGTGTTACAACTGATATTAGTGGATGTTATAATATTGAACTAAATCCGGGGAAATATACTCTCACATATAAATTTATAGGGTATTCATCAGAAAAAAGAAATGTAAATATAAAATCAGGTGAGACACAAATAATAAATGTTAGAATGACCGCAGAGTCAAAAATACTTGATGAAGTTGTAGTAAGTGCCGGAAGATTTGAACAAAAAATATCAGATATTACTGTTTCAATGTCTGTAATAAGACCTCAGCAAATAGAGAATATGAATACAACATCAATAGAAGATGCAATTAATTATCTTCCGGGTGTAGATATTATGGATGGGCAACCAAGTATAAGAGGAGGAAGTGGATATAGTTTTGGAGCAGGTTCAAGAGTAATGGTTTTAGTTGATGATATTCCTCTTATATCGCCCGATGCAGGAGATGTTAAATGGAGCTCTATTCCTGTTGAAAATATTTCTCAGGTTGAAGTAATAAAAGGAGCATCTTCTTCTTTATTTGGTTCTTCTGCACTAAATGGAGTAATAAATATTCGTTCAGCTTTTCCAAAAAATAAACATGAAACAAAATTTAGTTTATCTAGTGGCGTATATATGAATCCTAAAAGGAAAGAACTTATCTGGTGGGGAAATTCCAATCCTATGTTTTCAGGAGCAAATTTTTTTCATAGTAGAAAAATAGGAAATTTGGACCTTGTTACAGGCGCTCATATTTTTAATGACAATGGTTACAGAAAAGGTGAAAATCAAGAGAGAATGCGATTTAATGCAAAATTGAGATATCGTAGCAAAAAATTTACAGGATTAAGTTATGGAGTAAATTCAAATTTTATGTATAACGATAAAGTAGAATTTATTATGTGGAAAGACGACACAACAGGAGGTTATATGCAAACCGAAGGTTCAGTAATACCTATGGTAGGCACAAGAATAAATGTTGACCCATATATTATTTATTACAATAAAAAAAAGAATAAGCATTCATTAAAAACAAGATATTACTTTGTTGATAATACTTACAAAGAAGACCATGCAAAAGACAGTAGAGCAAATATGTATTATGTTCAATATCAGTATCAAAAAAAATTATGGTCAAATATGCACTGGACTTCAGGATTGTCCACAACGTATTCTGAGATTAACGCAAACATATATGGAAATCATTACAGTTCTAATTTTGCAATGTTTACTCAATTTGATAAAAAATTTGATAAACTTTCATTATCATTTGGTATGCGAGCTGAATATTTCAAGATTGATTCTTCAGAAACTATTTCTAAAATGGATCTATTAATTTCAGATGACACATTGAAATTTCCTGTAATTCCAGTTGTAAGAGCTGGCGCCAGTTATCAGATAAAGGAAAATACTTTTCTCAGAGCATCATTTGGACAAGGATTTAGATTTCCTTCAATAGCTGAAAAATATACATCAACAAATGTCAGTTCTTTGCGGGTTTTCCCAAATCCAGACCTGTATTTAGAAAAGGGCTGGAGTGCCGAAATTGGCGTTAAACAAGGAATAGAAATTAGTAATTGGACTGGATATCTTGATATTGCAGGATTCTGGACAGAATACAAAAATATGATGGAATATGTATTTGGATTTTACGATACCATAACTTATGAGCAAATAGATCCTGCAAGTGGAAAACCAATAAGTTTAGGTAATATGGGATTTCAATCACAAAATGTAGGTCATGCACAAATTACAGGAATTGATGCTTGCTTAACAGGAAAAGGTAGATTTTTTGACATTCCTACTATAATTATGATAGGTTATGTTTATACAAATCCTGTAGATTTAACAGTGGACAAAAGAGATACTACACAAAGCAATATGTTGAAATACAGATTTTATCATTCTGCAAAAGCCGATATGCAAATTGATTACAAAAAATTATCTTTAGGGTTTAGCTATATCTTTAGTAGTTTTATGGTAAATGTTGATGAAATATTTTTAAAGCCACTTTCAGGAACAACATATATAGTGCATGGATATAAGGAATACAGAGAAAAAAACAATAAAGGATATAATGTTTGGGATTTTAGAATTGTATATAAGTTTAATGAAGATTCAAAAGTTTCAATAGTTTTTAAAAATATTTTTAATAAGGAATATATGACACGTCCTACAGATATCAGACCACCACGAAGCCTTGCTATTCAATATGTTCTTAGCTTATAAAATTAGTTAACTGTCAAGTTTTACAAGGTTATTTATGATAACTTGGATTATTATTTTGTAAAGATAAAACTTTATTTTTTAAATATTTCAGTAAGTTTAGTGGCTAATTCTTTACCTTGTATATTTTTAGTAATAATTTTTCCGTTTTTATCAAGCAAATATGTTGCTGGTATTGCTTTAAGATTATAAAGTTTAATAACTGGACTTCCCCATGCTTTTGTATCACTTACCTGAATCCATGATATTTTATAATTTTTAATTGCACTTAACCAAGCTTGTTTATCTTTATCAAGAGAGACACCATAAATTTCAAAGCCATCATCTTTATATTTATCATATAAACTAACAAGATTTGGTATCTCTTCTTTGCAAAAATGACACCATGAAGCCCAGAATACAAGAAAAACAGTTTTTCCTCTTAAAGAAGACAGAGCTACCGGATTGCCATCAGTATTATTTAGAGTTATATTAGGAGCAACAGAACCAACAGCTAAAAGTTTGAGATGCTCAACTATTTTATGAAAATCAATAACCTGTGTATTATCAGGATAAGCTTTCATAAGATTTTTATCTAATTTTTTAAAATATTCAAAGTCATTATCCGGAGATAATATTCTTCTTCTGTTAAATGACTGATGTATAGCAATGAGTGATGCTAAAGAATTTGGATTTTTATCAATAAAGTCCTTTATAAAAAGATTTTGATCTTTAAATATTGCATAGTATGTAGAATCAAGAAATTTTTTGACTTTTACAAAATTAGAATCATTTTTTCTTTCCTGAAAAACAACCTGAAGAGAATCAAGTTTATCATAATTATCATATATATGAGCATTTAATATTCTTATAAGCTCGGACCCTTTTGAACCTTTTATTGTATATGTCTTTGATATTTGTCGCACATCAGCAGTAATATTAATATTCTCACCTTTATCAATTAATAATATAACAGAATTACTCTTTTTTGTCCTAAGAACATAAAAACTTGTTTCTTCCGGCTTATATTTGAATGTAAATTTACCATTCTTATCAATAATAGTTGAATCTATAGGCACTACACTTTGTGATAACAATTCTTCCAAATAAATCGTATCGTTTTTTGTTTTTGTAAAATCACATTTAATTATAAATTCATCTTGACTTTTTTCTCCTTTATTATTGCATGAATAAATAAAAATACTTAATAATGACAGAACAAACAATAATTTTTTCATTATTTTATTTAATATTTTTATAAACAAGCAATAAGTTCTTTTATAATAATTGTCATTTTGGGTTCAGCATTACTTGCAGCCTCAATAACTTCCTTATGAGACACTTGTACAATTTTACCTTTAATCCCTAAATCTGTAATTATAGAAATAGCAAAACAAGGGATATTCATATGACGGGCAGTTATCACTTCCGGAACTGTTGACATTCCAACTGCATCAGCTCCAATATTCTTTATTCGACTGTATTCAGAAGGCGTTTCAAAACAAGGACCTGTAAGAGCAGCATAAACACCTTTTTGGTATTTAAAATTATGTGCATTTGCTATTTTAATAGCTTTCTCAATAATATTTTTATCATAAGCTTCGCTCATATCAGGAAACCGCGGACCTAACTCATAAAAATTTTCTCCTATCAAAGGATTAGTTGGCATCAAATTTATATGGTCTTCTATAATCATTATATCACCAATTGAAAAATCAGAATTTACACCACCACTGGCATTTGAAACAATAAGTAGTTCTATACCCAAATATTTCATCACTCTTATAGGAAAAGATAACTTTTGCATAGAATATCCTTCATAATAATGAAAACGTCCCTGCATTGCTACAACATTTTTTCCGCCAAGGATACCAAAAATAAGTTTTCCCTGATGACCTTTAACTGTTGAAACAGGAAAATTAGGTATTGATTTGTAGGATAAAGTATATTTTATTTTAATTTCTTTTACCAAACCTCCTAACCCTGTTCCAAGGATTATTCCTACCTGAGGTTTGAAATTATCAACTTCGTTGTTTATAAACTCCGTTGTTTGTTTTATTTTTTTTAACATAATTTATTATTTGTTTATTAAATTCTGTATAACCAAGATTAATAATTTTATCATTTTTATTGCTTTTATGAAATTCTATCTCAATAGGCATATAAAAAACAGGTAAATTTTCAATAATTTCCAATAAATTTGGTTCTTCAATACGCATAACATCTTTTTCTGTTGTAACAATAATCTTATCTTTTGAAATAACAGTATTAAATTTTTTTACAACTCTATATAAATCCCTTTTTGAATATTTATGATGGTCTGAAAATTTTATAGAAATCAAATGTCTACACATATCTTTTAAATACATCTTCAACGGGTAAGGATTAGCTATTCCTGTAAGCATTATGATAGAATTATATTTTTCTTTTACTGGCTCACAATTTGTTCCCTTTATAGGAGTTAACATTCCAAATTTAATGTAAGAAAGATATACTCGTTGAAAAGGTTTTGGCTTTATCTCAGATATCAATCTCCTTCTTGTAATAGGAGAAAAAACCTTAGGTGTTTTTGTAACTATAATAATATCAGCTCTTTTAGCACCTGACCTTGACTCTCTTAAAGTCCCGGTAGGGAATAAATAATCATTAGAAAACATGTGATAATAATCAGTTAATATTATTGATAATCCGGGATTAACAACACGGTGCTGAAATGCATCATCTAAAAGTATTACATCAAGATTTGAATATTTTTTTAAAAGAGTTTTTATCCCTTTACGTCTGTTTTCAGCAACAGCAACTTTTATATCTTTAAACTTTTGTTTGTATTGTCGTGGCTCATCACCAACATCATTTGAAGTAGATTTATCAGAAACAAGCAAAAATCCTTTTGTCTTTCTTTTATATCCTTTACTTAATACAGCTACAGAAAAATATTCTTTAAGTAAGCGAATAATATATTCTACTTGTGGAGTTTTTCCTGTTCCTCCATTAGATAGATTACCAACAGAAATAATAGGAACGTCAAAACTTTTAGAACATAATATCCCATAATCATATAGCTTATTACGAAATAATACAATTAATCCGTAAAGCAATGATATTGGAAACAATATTATTTTTAAAAAATTCATAGATATAAAGATATAAAAAATACAAAGATAAAAAAATAATTAATATTTTTTTTTTATCTTTGCAAATAATTTTTTAATAAAAATGTCCGATAGTGTAATTGGCAACACGTCTGATTCTGGTTCAGAAGAGTCCAGGTTCGAGCCCTGGTCGGACAGCTAAACACTGTTGATTGTTATTTGTGAGGTAAAATAATTAATAAACATTTTTTAATAATTGTAACTATTCAGGTATAGGGAAATAAGGTATAGGGTATAAGGGAATAAGGTATAAGGGAAATAGGGTATAAGGGAAATAGGGTATAAGGGAAATAGGGTATAAGGGAAATAGGGTATAAGGGAATAAGGTATAGGGTATAGGGAATAAGGGAATAAGGTATAGGGTATAGGGAATAAGGGAATAAGGTATAGGGTATAGGGAATAAGGGAATAAGGAAATAAAGAAGCACAAAAAAATTTCACAACACTTGAAGCATGGGAAAAGGCAAGGTTATTGAAATTGTTCTTCTAGAAAGAAGTTATTCCGTATCTTTGATAGAAGATGTTAAGGTAACTTTCAATGGTTATATTAAATTTGTTAACTCTCAAAAATAGATAGGAATATGAGGTATAAGAAAATAAAGAATATTGAAATAAGGGCTGAGTGCGACCACTATACCCTATACCCTATACCCTATACCCTATACCCTATACCCTATACCTTTATATCATATACCCTTATACCTAAATAACAATAAAAATTTTAATACCTGAATAATTACTAATAATTAAAAAAACATTTATATCTTTGCATTTTTATTACAAAATTATTGTCCGATAGTGTAATTGGCAACACGTATGGTTTTGGTCCATAAGAGTCCAGGTTCGAGCCCTGGTCGGACAGCTAAAAAGATTTCTTTTGTATAAGAAATTTTTTAAATTGCATATTTTTTTGCAATTTAATACAAGCAGGAGATATAAAAAAGGGGATAAAATCCCCTTTTTTATTAAAAAATAAATTTATTAAAAATGAAAAATATAAATTTAGTAGAATCATTTTCTGAATTTAAAGAATTTAAAAATATTGACAGGGTAACAATGATGCGTATCTTGGAAGATGTTATGAAGCATATACTTGAAAAGAAATATAGTTCATCAGAAAATTTTGATATAATAGTTAATATTGATAAGGGAGACCTTGAAATCTGGAGAAACAGAGAAATTGTTGAAGATGGCGAAGTTGAAGATGAGAACAAACAAATTCCATATTCAGAAGCAATAAAAATAGAACCTGACTTTGAGATAGGTGAAGATGTGTCTGAAGAAGTAAAGATGAAAGACTTTGGCAGAAGAGAGATAGCATCAATCAGACAAAACCTTGTTTCTAAAATATTGGAACATGAAAAAGATAGTATTTATACTAATTATAAAGAAAAAATAGGCAACATCATTACAGGAGAAGTATATCAAATCAGGGGAAGAGAAATATTAATTCTTGATGATGATGATATTGAACTTATCTTACCAAAATCAGAACAAATTCCTTCAGATTATTACAGAAAAGGAGAAACAATACGAGCTATTGTCTCAGCAGTAGAAATAAGAAACAACAATCCTCTAATTATTTTGTCCCGCACATCACCGGTATTTTTAGAAAAACTATTTGAAACAGAAATTCCGGAAGTATATGATGGATTAATTACTGTTAAAAAAATTGTAAGAGTGCCTGGTGAAAGGGCTAAAGTTTCTGTTGAATCTTACGATGACAGAATAGATCCTGTTGGTGCTTGTGTGGGAATGAAAGGAAATAGAATACACGGAATTGTACGCGAATTAAAAAATGAAAATATAGATGTTATAAACTATACAACTAACACTCCTTTATATATAACAAGAGCATTAAGTCCGGCAAAAGTTTTATCAATTAATATTGATGAGGAAAATAAAAGAGCTAATGTATATCTAAAAACAGACCAAGTCCCTTTAGCTATAGGTAAAGGCGGTTTTAATATAAAACTTGCAGGAGAACTTACAGGATATGAAATAGATGTATATAGAGATACAGAGATTGATACCGAAGATGTAGATATACAGGAATTCTCTGACGAAATTGACCAACAAATTCTTGACAAACTAAAATCAATAGGATGTAATACAGCAAAAAGTGTTATAGACCTTGATATTGAAGAATTAATAAAAAGATCTGCTTTGGAAGAGGAAACAATAAAAAAAGTTGTAAAAATATTCAAAGATGAATTTGAAGAATAATCCGTCTAATGAAGAATGCATCAGACGGAACAAGAGCAGATATAGCCAAATTACGAATTATAATTAACAGTTTAATTTATTTTTCAAATATAGTTATCAGGCAGTTACCTGATTTTTTTTAAAGTTGCTAATTTATATATGACAGAAGCTAAAAAAACAATAAGACTTAGTAAAGTTGCAAAGGAATTTAATATAGGTATTTCTACAATTACTGAATTTTTTTTAAAAAAAGGTTATAAAATTGAAAGTAAGCCAAATACCAAAGTATCATCTGAGATATATGATATATTAGTAGAAGAATTTCAATTAGAAAAAAAATTCAAGGAAGAATCTGATAAAATTGAATTAAACCTTTCAGATAAAGAGACCCTCTCTATAAAAAACAAAGAAAATATAAAAGAAGAGGAAGAAGAATCATCTATACAAAATACAGAAAATATTCCATCTACAGATGATGAAACAATAAAAGAAACAAAAGATATTGATTTTCCTACCAAAATAAAAGTTGAAGACCAAATTGATATTAAGCCAAAACCTCCTAAACCTGAAGAACATAAGCCATCTCCCGAAAAAAAAGAAGAAATAAAGCCAACTAAAGAAGAGCCAAAAATTAAATCTATGCCTAAAATAATAGGCAAAATAGATTTAACTCCTATCAAGAAAAAGACAAAAACAGAAAAAATAAAACTAAAAGAAAAATCAACAGGTAAAAAAATTACAGAAAAAGAAACTGAGATAAGCAAAAAACAACCTGAGATTAAAAAAATTCATAAAGAACCAATACCAGACTTAACTGAAGAAACACAAAAAGAAACTATTGAAGGAAAAACGAAAGAAGATATTTTCATAAAAACTGAAATAAAAAAACTTTCGGGACCTAAAATTATTGGTAAAATGAAATTGCCAACTGATAATAAAATAGTCAATAAAAAGAAATTGGTTGCATCATCTTCAAATGATATAAACAAAACACACACAAAGAAAAGAAAAAGAAGAAGGATTAACAAAGGAATAGACCTTGACAAAATAAACAAAAAAGAAACTATAAAACCTACTAATGGGTCTAAATTTACAAAAACAAAACATAATAAAAGACATATTGTATATGAATTGTCAGAAGAAGAGATTCAAAAAAAGATAAAAGAAACATTAGTAAAATTAAGCACAAAAACTAAATCAAAATCAGCTAAATACAGAAAACATAAACGTGAACTAGTAAGCCAGCAAAAACAAGAAGACATTGAAAAAATCGAGCAAGAAAAGAAAACTATAAAAGTTACAGAATTTGTAACTGTCAATGAATTGGCAAATATGATGGATACACCTATAAATGAAGTTATTGCTTCTTGTATGGACCTTGGTATATTTGTCTCTATAAATCAACGAATAAATGCTGAGACATTGACAATTATAGCAGATGAATTTGGATATAATGTAGAATTTGTAAGTGTAGAAGTTCAGGAAGCAATACCCGAAGAAATTGATAATCCAAAAGACCTGATAGAAAGAACTCCTGTTATAACTGTTATGGGACATGTTGACCACGGAAAAACATCTTTACTTGATTATATCCGAAAAACAAATGTCATTGCAGGTGAAGCAGGTGGTATCACACAACATATAGGTGCTTATGAAGTAACTTTAAAAAATGACAGGAAAATAACTTTTCTTGATACACCCGGACACGAAGCATTTACCGCTATGCGCTCACGCGGTGCTAATATCACAGATGCTGTTATTATTGTTATTGCAGCAGACGAACAAACAATAATGCCGCAAACAATAGAAGCCATAAATCATGCTAAAGCAGCAGGCGTTCCTATAGTATTTGCAATAAATAAAATTGATAAAACCAATGCTAATCCGGAAAAAGTTAAAGAAGGATTATCTAATATGAACATTCTTGTTGAGGACTGGGGAGGGAAATATCAATCTCAGGAAATATCTGCAAAAAAAGGAACAAATATTGACCTGTTACTTGAAAAAATTTTGTTAGAAACAGATATAATGGAACTAAAAGCTAATCCAAATAGAAAAGCAATAGGAACAGTATTAGAATCATCTCTGGATAAAGGAAGAGGTTATGTAGTAAAATTATTGGTAAAAAACGGAACTTTAAAAATTGGAGATATAATTCTTGCAGGATGTTGTCATGGAAAAGTTAAAGCAATGTATAATGAAAGAAACATTTTTGTTAAAGAAGCAGGACCTTCAATACCTGTTTTATCACTCGGATTAAACGGTGCACCTCAAGCCGGTGATACTTTCAATGTAATGACAGATGAACAAGAAACAAGGTCAATAGCATATAAACGTTTGCAGTTACAAAAAGAGCAACATATAAGAACACAAAAACATGTTACTCTTGATGAAATAGGAAGACGTATTGCCATAGGCAATTTTAAAGAACTCAACATTATTATAAAAGGTGATGCAGATGGCTCTATTGAAGCTCTGACAGATTCAGCACTAAAACTGTCAAATGAAGAAATTCAAATAAATATTATACATAAAGCTGTTGGACAAATAACAGAATCTGATGTGCTGCTTGCTTCTGCCTCGGATGCTATTATTATTGGCTTTCAGGTAAGACCTTCAATAGAATCTAGAAAACTTGCTAAAAAAGAACAAATAGATATCCGCTTATACTCTGTTATATATACTGCTATTGATGAACTTAAATCTGCTATGCAAGGAATGCTGGCTCCTAAAATTACAGAAAAAATTGTTTCTAATATTGAAATAAAAGAAGTTTTTAAAATTGGTAAGGTTGGAACAATTGCAGGATGCACAGTAAAAGATGGAAAAGTAAATATAGATGATAAAATACATCTGATACGTAACGGTATTGTAATTTATACAGGAAAACTTGACTCTTTAAAAAGATTTAAAGATGATGTCAAAGAAGTAAAATTAGGACTTGAATGCGGATTAAATATCAAAAATTTTAATGATATTAAAGTTGGAGATATTATTGAGGGATATAAAGAAACTAAGGTGGCACGCAAACTATAAAATGACAATTGTAATTTGGTTCTTTCTTAATTTGAGTGGGTAATAAATAACAGATATAAATGATAATTTTTATGTCAAAATGAAGATTTAAAATGGAAAATGTCAAATTTAATAACATACTTAATTATGAGAGAAGAACTTATTGAACGATTTTTAAAGTTTGCTGTTTATATTTACAAATTAGAGAAGCCCTTGTGTAAAACTTATAGTGGGCGTCATGTTTATGGTCAATTATTTCGGGCAGGAACTTCTTCCGGAGCTAATTATGATGAAGCAACTGCTGCTGAAAGCAGAAAAGACTTTATACATAAAATGCAAGTAGCTTTAAAAGAGTTACGGGAATCCCGCTATTGGATTCGTTTTATTAAAATATCTGAAATGCTTCCAAAGGAAGATACTGTTTTAAAATTCTTGCTAAAAGAAAGTATGGAATTACTCAATATAATTGGTAAAGCCGTATCAACAGCCAAGAAGAATAAATAAGTTTACCAGGTTAGAGAACTTCGTTCTTTAATAATATGCTCAGGGTTTGTGAAAAAACAACTTGTTCACAAGCCATCAGTCGGTGAATTTCTCTAACCGGGGGTAAACATTTTCCATTTAACATTTACAATCATCAATTTGACATTTTGGCTGTGAACGGTTACATTAATACTTTCAATACAAAACTCACTACCCACTCAAATTAAGAAAGAACCGTAATTTTATGCACTTCTGATTTTATTTGTTAAAATATTATATATAGATTTAAAAAAATATTTAATATCAGTTATAAAAGGATGTTTTTCTCTTTCTGTCAGATAAATTTTTTCAGATTCAATATATTCTTCCACATCTTGTTTTAATAGTGCTACATAAGGAGGAATACAGCCGGGTTTATGCTTGAATCTCATTTGTAAAATATCCTGTGGATATTCTTTCAGAAATCTCTTGCTCAGAGGCCTTACACCTACTAATCGCATTTCTCCTTTTATTACATTTATTAATTGAGGTAATTCATCAAGCCAGTATCTTCTTAAAAATTTTCCCCAGCCAGTGAGCCGAAAATCTTCGGCCGGTTTGCCTTTTTGTGAATAGCCACTGATTTCTATAACATAATCCTGAAGATATTCTGCATAAGGATGCATAGTCCTGAATTTATATACTCCTATTATCTTTTCTTTTTTCCCCACTCTGTCCATTTTATAAATAAGTCCATAAGAAGGATGTAAATCATAAGCAGGTTTTTTTATTTTTTTACATACACAATAAAGTTGATTGTTATATCTTTTGAAATCAATAATTTTAAAGCCACAACTTACTAAACGACCTAAAAATTCCGCTTTTGATATAACTCTGTTTCTGCCTTGTGTTATCAAAAAATAAAATTTTCTGAAACCCCATATTTTTGGGAATATACGTTTAAAAATAAAATCAATAATATAATAAGGATATGAAAAAAAGGAAGGAAATTTTCTAATTATTCGTCTTCTTCTGCTTTTACATGTTTCAGCACAACAAACAAAGATGCCATTAACAGGAAGCTTTGAATTTATTGCTTCAAAAAATTTATTTATCCGTATTATATCATTAATTCTTTTAAGATTTATTATAGTATCATACTTATCTTCCTGTTTTTCAATATTAAATACTATAGTTGTAGAAACAACAAAAGTTTTGGGATTATCAATATCAATGTGAAAGGATATAAAATTATATACATTCTTTCCTGCTTCTTTTCTTATAATTTTTTCCATAAAAATTTAGTATCTATTCAGCTTTCAACCATATAATTTCAGTAGAGGCACACATGGGGATATCTTTGTTTTTAAAGATGTATCAAATATTATAAAAATATCTTATATTTATCTGAATAAGTGCAGACAACTTATTATAAATAATGCAAAGATAAAATTAATGTTGCTATATTAAAGTATATAGTATTATATTATACAAAATTTGATTTTTTTATTTTTAAACTCATCAATTTATCTTTTACAAGTTCAGGTTTGATATTTTTAATCTGCCCGTATTTGTTTATTTTTTTGTGTTTAAAATAGCTTTTATTTTCAACTATAAAAGAGGCATTATGTCCAAGAGGAGCCCATCTGACAGGGAATATAGGTTTAACAGGAGAATAAAGTCCTATTGCATATTTGTCTAATGCTGCCGCTATATGTAAAGGACCCGTACTTGCAGCAACAATAACATCTGCACAAGAAATAAAACTTATTAGTTCTTCTGTTGTAAGTTTTCCTGTTAAATCAGTTATATAAGGATGTTTTTTAATTAAAAATTCTTTTATGATTTCTGATTCTTTATATGTTCCTGTGATAAATATTTTAAATTTATTATAAGGTAATATCTCTATAAGTTTTGCAAAGTTAGCAATACCCCATTCTTGTGCACTTCCTTTTGTTTTGGGATGTAATATAAGGTTTAATTTATTTTTTGACAATATTTTTTCAAACTCTTGTGTTAGAGATTTTATATTTGTGAAGCCATAATAATCAGGTATTTCATTAAGATTATATAATTTTTTAGCTCCCAAAGGGGTGATTAATTTCAAATTAAGTTGTGCCTCATGATAAGGAGAATTTTTGCGTGATAATCTTACTAATTTGTTGCAAGTATTCCAGTGATATAATCTATTTGTTGTTCCTAATCTAATTGGTATTTTTGCTCTTTTTGCCGCTCTGGCTATATTTTTATTTGGAAAAACATGAATTAGAATATCAGCTTTTAAATTTTTTATTGTCTCAATATAATTTTCTTTTTGTTTTAATTTATCCCAGTCAACAAATTCATCAACATATTTACAGGTTTTTATTATCTGTTGTGTATATGTTTTTCCAAGAAAGATAATTTTACAATCAGGATATAATTTTTTTAACACTCCTGCAACAGGTAAGCTTAGTATAACATCTCCTATTCCATCAGTTCTGCTTATAATAATTGTTTTTCTACCCATCTTTAACCAATGTTATTTAGTGTCTGTTCATAAAGTAAATGTTTAGTTCAGAATATTCGAGTTCGAGGCTTGCGCAGTCTTGAAAATCAGGAGTTTACTTTTGTAAATGACTGATTTGAAAGACAAGCATAACGAAGAAATCGGACATTATGAACAAACACTATTTATTTAAGTATTATTATATTGATTTATAGCACTTTATAATTAAATTTCAAATTGAATATTCAGTATCTAACTTTACAATCATCTGTAATGTGTTGATTATAAACAATATGCTTCTTATCTAAATGATATTGCATTTTAAACTTTATCATGTTTTTTTGTTCGCCTAAATTGTATTAGTTTACAATATTTAAGGAAATTGGCATGTGCTGATATTTTACAAATGACGAATCCATAAAAGCCATCCAAAAATCCTAATTTTAAAAAGTAATCGCATAAAAATTTAATTACCGGACTGAATATTATCTTAAATATACTTGTCTTTTTATTTTTAGAAAATAAAATTTTTGCAGATATATCAGAAAATTTATTTGCCTGTGCTATATGGGATGCAATAGTATAATAAGAATAATGTAATATATCACCTTTTAAAAAAGAAATTGCAGATTTTGGCATTAACTCAACTTTTTCGTGTATTTTTAGTCCAGTCCATTTCCCTTTTGTCTTATCAAACAACCTTAACTTTTTATCAGGATACCAGCCACAATGTTTTATCCATTTTCCACAATAATTTGTAAAACGATTCATCGTATATCCGTCATATAGCCAATTGTTTTTTACACTAAGTATTGATTTTCTTAATTCATTGGAGATAGCTTCATCAGCATCAAGAGAAAGAATATGTTGATATTTTGCCTGAGCATTGGCAAAATTTTTCTGTTCTATATATCCTTCAAATTTATGTTTAATAAAACATACTCCTTTTGACAGGCATATTTGTTGCGTTTTGTCAGTTGAAAATGAATCAACAACAATAATATCATCAGCAATATCTTTTACTGAATCAAGACAACGTTCAATGTTTTTTTCTTCATTATATGTTATAATTACTACTGATAGTCGTGTCATACAGATACTGTTTGTTAATTATTTTATTGACATAAATGAATTATGAGTCCTTTCCGAAAAGTCAAAATTGTGTCATTCCGAATTTAGTTCGGAATCTCTAATTTCAATAATATCAATAGATTCTGAAACAAGTTCAGAATGACAAATAAGTAAATATCTACTTTTTGGAGCGGACTCAATTATTATTTTTACAAATTTACATAAAAAAAATTAAAATTTTTAACCTGAATAATTCATAAATTCATCCAAAAAGTTTGTAAATTACACATATTCAACAGATTAACAAAGTGATGATTAAATAATAATTTTTTTTATATTTTTTAATTTTGTTTTAATTAAAAAATCCCGAAAGGGATTTAATTTGAATAACCATAGGTGAAACCTATGGTTACAAACTACGTAGTATTCATCTTCAATCCTAAAAGGATTGA